>JADMIO011627969.1_pt1 | contig 25796 bp, 29 predicted proteins | sample 8958161 | NCBI WGS metagenome assembly JADMIO01 (sample SAMN16585339, study PRJNA669376) | soil metagenome | isolation source: Crop rotation soil | place: USA: Cullars Rotation, Alabama | collected 2011 | reverse complement strand
GCGACAACTTGTCCACGTGGAATTCTAAGCTTAGGATCCCAATGTGCTGGAAAGCGCCTACATGTCGATGTCATGGCGCGGCCCCACCAGCCCGCAGCCGCCGGAAGTGAACCCGCGCGTCGTGTTCGAGCGTCTGTTCGGCGACGGCGACAGCACGGATGCGAAGTCGCGGATGGCCAGGCTCGAGACGCAGAAGAGCGTGCTCGACTACGTGACCGGCAGCCTCTCCAGGCTGCAGGGCTCCATCGGCGCCGCCGACAAGCGGAAGCTTGACGAGTACATGGAAGCGGTGCGCGACATCGAGCGCCGGATTCAGCTCGCAGAGGAGCAGAACCTCACGATGCAGCTCCCCACGATGGAGCGTCCGAGCTCCATTCCGGACGACTACGTCCAGTACTCGAAGCTGATGCTGGATATGCAGGTGGTGGCGTGGCAGACCGACATGACGCGCGTCACGACCTTCATGCTCGGCCGCGACGGCAGCAACCGCGCCTATCGCGAGATCGGCATCTCCGATGGTCACCACTCGATTTCGCATCATCAGGGCGACGCGGAGCGCCTCGAGAAGCTGATCAAGATCGACGAACTCCACACGGCGATGTTTGCGTATCTGCTGAAGAGATTGAAGGAGACCCAGGATGGCGACGGGACGCTGCTCGATCACTCGCTCGTCTGCTTCGGCAGCAGCTTGAGCGAGTCGAACCAGCACACCCACGACCAGCTCCCCATCGTCCTCGCAGGGTCGGCGGGCGGTCAGGTCAAGGGCGGACGTCACATCGTCGAAAAGACCGAGACGCCGCTGAACAACCTGTTCCTCAATATGTTCGACTACGCCGCTGTGCCGAACGTCGAGCAGTTTGGAGACAGCACTGGTCGTCTGACCAGCCTCTAGCCTGCGGCATTGACCGTTGATGCTGTGGGCGGGATGAGTCGTTGAGGGGGCGTTGATGCATAAGCGTGGTCTGGTCCTGTTGGGCGTCTGCAGCCTCTGGATGGTGGGGGCTGTGCTGTCGGCGCAGCAGCCTCGTCGGAGCGACCTGCGCCTCCTCGACGCGGTGAAACGCCGCGATCAAAAGGCCTTCACCACGCTGTTGCGCGCCAAAGCGGACGTGAACGCCGCCCAGCCAGACGGTGCCACCGCGCTGGCATGGGCGGTCTATCTTGGTCAGACCACCATGGCCGAGGCACTGCTCAACGCAGGCGCCAGGGCCAATACCACCGACGAGTACGGCGAGACACCGGTGACGCTGGCGGCGGCAAACGGCGACGCGCCCCTGCTGCAGCGCCTCATCGCCGCCGGCGGCAGCGCACGGGCCGCCCGCTGGGATGGCGAGTCGGCGGTCATGATTGCTGCGGGCGCGGGCAGTCTCGCAGCCGTCAAGGAACTGGTCGTGCACGGCGCCGATATCAACGTGGCCGACCCCGTGAAGGGTCAGACCCCGCTGATGTGGGCTGCGGCCGAAGGCCACAGCGACGTGGTGGCCGGCCTGGTCGAAATGGGCGCCAACGTCAATGCGGTGTCCAAGGGCGGCTTCACGCCGCTGCTGTTTTCCGTGACGAAGAACGACCTGCCTTCCATCAGGACGCTGCTCAAGGCAGGCGCGAAGCCGAACGTCACGCTGTCATCAGGCAGCACGCCGCTGATGGTCGCGATCTCGTATCACTACACCGATGCCTCTCTGGCGCTCATCGAGGCCGGAGCCGACTTCAGCGTGAAAGACAGGACTGGCAACACGACGCTGCACCTTGCGGCACAGCAGGGTGATCTCCGGCTGGTCAACGAACTGCTCGCGAGAAAATTCGATCCGAACGCACGGACGCCGAAATCAGGGGCGCCGGCGAATGCGCGCGGCGGCGGAGGCGGTTTCGGTCGAGGGGGCGGTACTGGCGATCAGACTCCGCTGCTCGTGGCGGCGAAGAACGATCACCTGGAGGTGATGCAGGCGCTCATCGCGGCGGGCGCGGACCCCACGGCAAAGGCGCAGGACGGCTCCACGCTTCTGCTGTCGGCCGCAGCCGGCGCGCGTCTTCCGACCATCAAGTACGTCCTCGAGCAGCTCGACAAGAACATGGATGCGGTGACCACTAACGGCACCACAGTCATGCACAACGCGGTGGTCCTGGGCGGCCGTACTGAGCCCGAGTGCCTGGAAGTGGTCAAGTATCTGGCGGAGCACGGCGCGAAGCTGGACGAGAAGAATGCCGCCGGACGGACGCCGATCTCGAGCGCCGACAACATTCCATACGACTCGCTGGTGAAGTTCCTGGCGGAGACCCTCAGGGCACGCGGAGAAGTGCCGAAGATAAAACCCAAATACTACTGACGCGGGCACTGCACCCGGTCCCCACCCTGAACCGCTGAGCACCGAGCATATGTTCCAACTCCGTCCGCTTCGTTTCACCGTTCTGTGCGCCCTCGTCTGTGCGCTGTTCATCGGCGCGAGCGCCTACACGTCGGCACAAGGTACCGCGAAGACGGTCGCGGCGGGCGTTTTTAGTGATGCCCAGGCAGGACGAGGTGCCACGGCATACGAAACAAATTGCAGCGGCTGCCACAATCCCGATCTGGCTGGCGGGACTGGGCCGGCTCTCAAAGAAACCCGTTTTGCGCGCGACTTCGCGGGCAAGGATCTGTCGACGCTCTATTCGAAAATTCTGAAGACGATGCCGCGCAACGATCCCGGCACTCTCGACGAAGCCGAGACGCTCGATATCGTGGCGCACATCCTCAAGGAAAATGGCTTTGCGGCGGGGACGACGGAACTGACCAGCGCTGGACTCGACGGTATTCAGATTGTTCCCGGCAAGCCAAAACCCCCGCCGCCACCTGGGGATTTCTCGTACGTGGAAGTGGTCGGCTGCCTGACCCCGGCGCCCGACAATGGGTGGCTTCTCACGAAGGCCAGCGAGCCTGTGACCGTCGCGCCGAATCCACCGCCCGGATCCACGCCCGAACCGCCGAAGGCCCTGGGCGCCAGGACCATTCGGCTGCTGGATGCCATGGCCTATTCGCCCGACGCGCACAAGGGGCAGAAGATGAACGTCCGAGGTCTGCTCGTGAAGCTGCCCGACGAACAGCGCATGACCATCAGTTCCATCACCACGGTGGCGCCCTCCTGCACCGAGTAACGATGCGTCTCTCAGCCGCCGTCATCCTCGGGATTGCGTCGGCCGCCGCCGCAGGCCTCAACGTGAGTGCCCAGAGCACTCCTTCCAGAACGGTCTGGAACGGCGTGTATTCCGACGCCCAGGCCGCGCGAGGCGAAACAGAGTACGCGGCTCATTGTGCGAACTGTCACAGAGAGGACCTGTCGGGCTATCAGGGCATCCTCAAAGGGGACCGCTTCATGAACGAGTACCGCGAGGCCCCCCTCTTCCGTCTCTTCGACAAGATGAAGACCACGATGCCGCGCGGCGCGGCGGGCTCGCTCAGCGATCGTCAGTACGTGGACATCGTCTCCTACGTGCTGAAGGCGAATCAATTCCCGTCGGGCGCGGAAGATCTCCAGGTTGATGACCTGCAGATGGTCGCCGTTGTCGGTAAGGGCGGGGCCGAACCGGTTCCAGACTTCTCGCTGGTTCAGGTGGTCGGCTGCCTCGTTCACAACGACAGCAACGACACCTGGATGCTGACAAGGGCCACCGACTTCGTGCGGGCAAGCCAGCCGCAGGCTCCGGCTGACGAACTGAAGGCCGATCTTGCAAAGCCCCTCGGGTCGGCAACGGTGGAGCTCATGACATCGGCCTCCCACGATCCCGCGGCCCACAAGGGCCACACAGTGGACGCTCGCGGATTCCTCATCAGACGTCCGGCGGGGAACCGCATCAACATCACGGGTCTGGAAACGGTCGCACCAGACTGCGGCCGCTGATGCGCGCGGTCGTCGCCTTGTTATTACTGGCGGCGGCAGTCGGCCTGCGCGCGCAGCAGGAGCATCGCTACCTTTACGTTGCAGCGCCCTCGGACGAGGTTGACGTCGATCGCTCAATCCGGATCCTGGTATTCGATGTGGCGGATGCGCACCGGTTTGTGAAGCGCATTCCCCTGTGGCCCGCGCCGCAGGCTGGCGGTGAACAGGAAGCGGTCCGTGGACTGGTGGCCGATCCGAGAACCGGCCGGGTCTTCATCAGCACGACCCGCCGTCTTGCGGCGATCGACGTGAAGACCGGCCGACATGTCTGGGAGAACAGCTATCAGAACCGGTGTTGCGACCGTCCGTCGCTGTCTCCGGACGGTCAGACCATTTACGCGCCGGCATTCGGCGGCGCTGACTGGTATGTCATCGACGCTGCCACCGGGAAGCTGAGGTCATCGATCTCCACGATGGGATGGCCGCGTCAGACCGCGTTTTCACCGGACGGACGCAATGTGGTGCTGTCGGCATGGGAGTCACAGACGCTTGACGTGGCGGACACCGCATCCAGCCAGGTTACAAAGACCGTGGGTCCGTTCAGCGGTTTTCTCTGTCCGTTCACGTTGAACGCCAAGGGCACGATGGTGTTTACCAACGTGGACGGGCTTGTGGGATTTGAGGTCGGCGATCTCCAGACGGGATTGCTGTTGGACACGGTCCTCGTTGACGACGTGGACAAGGACACGGCGGCGGAATACGAGTGTCCAAGCCACGGCATCGACTTTACGAGGGACTTTCGTGAGCTGTGGGTGGCCGACGGGGTTCGGAACCGGCTGCACATATTCGACGCGACCGTCTATCCGCCTGCGGCCTCCGCCGCCATCGCTTTGGAAGATCAACCTCTCTGGGTTGCCTTCAGCCTCGACGGACGGTACGCGTACCCGTCCACCGGAGACGTCATCGACGTCAAGACGAGAACCATTGTCGGCACTCTCAATGACGACCATGGCACCAAAGCCAGGAGCGAGCAGATGGTCGAGATCGACTGGTGAGAGGGGAGTGATGATCATGAAGCACGAGATGAATCGACGAGCGTTCCTGCAGTCCGCATTGACCGTCGCCGTCGCGTCACGCCTTACCGCTCAGGGAGACATTTCCGAATGGCGAGGGCCGGTGGTGGATATCCATCTCCATCTCCGTCAGAACGCCGATGGCAACTTCACCCACCTCGAAGGCTCGGGAGTGGCCAAAGCGGTGCTGCTGGCCAACGCGGGCGCCGCTGCGCATGCGAAAGAAATCATCGCGGCCTATCCCGGCCGGTTCGTCTGGTTCGCCAGCACCGACGTCACACAGCCTGACGCGATCGAGCGCCTTCGTGCCGCGCTGCAGGCCGGCGCGATTGGCCTGGGGGAGATGAAGTCGCGGGTGGAGGCAGCAGGTCCGGAGATGCAGCGCGTCTACTCGCTGGCGGCGGAGATGGGAGTCCCCGTCACCATTCACTTCCAGGAAATCAGCCAGCCGGGCAGCGTGGGCACGTACAACACCGGACTGAAAACATTCGACGCGATGCTCAAGGCATATCCGCGGACGAAGTTCTTCGGCCATGCCGATGCCTTCTGGGCGAACGTGAGCGCTGACTACGCGGAGGACACGGCCTACCCGACGGGACGCGTGAAGCCCGGAGGTGTGACTGACAGGCTGTTGAGCGATTACGCGAACCTCTACGCCGACATGTCGGCGAATTCGTGCAATAACTTTCTGACGCGCGATCCCGAATTTGCCGCCGCCTTTCTCGAGAGGCACCAAAACAAGCTGATGTTCGGCAGCGATTGCGGATGTCTGGACGGGCACGGCGGAGGGGCGGCGAACAACAGATGTGTGGCGCGCGCCACGCTCACCGCGCTGAAGAATCTGGCGTCTCCCGCCGTGTTCAGAAAGATCGCCTGGGAAAACGCCACGCTGCAGCTGCGTGCCTGAGCGATGCCGTCCGGAAATTCCTCAGTCGCCGGGTAACTGCCAGTTCTCGTCGAGCAGAGTGGCATAAGCGATTTCGCCGGCCGGCGAAATTGCCGGGCCGGCGCCACCGCCCCTGGCCGGCTGCGCTGGAGCTGCCGGCGCGCCATGCGCCACTTTCAATACCGCAAGATCCCCCAGGAGCGGCAGGGCGTAGTCGGAGTTGTACTGGTTCTCCGGAAACGTGAGGCCGGTGTTCAGCACGACGTAATGAGATTGATTCAGCGGATTCGGGTAGACGAGTGCAGGAATGTGCTCCGCCGCTGGAAACGTGTGCGTTCCCACCGCGACTGCGTCCCTGGTCCACCGCAGGGGCAGTTTCCCGGCGACCCGCGCGATGAGCTTGTTGCTTCCGGGATCGCCAAACAGAATCACGTTGTACTTCGCCAGATCGGCGTCGGTCACATCGGTGTCGTTCTTGATGCGTGGATGCGCGAAGTACCGTCGTGCCCACGCATGGTCGAAGGCCTGAAGCGTCCTGAGCGCCTGGTCGTTGACCGCGGCATTCCATGGAGTGCCGGTGGGCCGCACCAGCAGAAACGGGTCCAGGAACGCGTCGTCAATGGGACCTTGAAGGCCGCGGACTTTGTGCAGCCCCGCCCATTTGCCGCTGGTCGTCTTCCAGCCGGCGGCGGTCCTCTCGAGAATCAGCTCGGGCGCCCCTTTCACGGCGAGAGTCTGCCCGTCGATTCTGATTTCCGCAGCGTTCCTGGTCTCGCGCAGGATGAGGCGGGCAATGTTGTGGGTGGTGATGTCGTAATTCCTGCCGCCGTTGCTGCGCTGTGCGTCGATGTCCGCGCGCTCGTAGAGGTGCGTCATCCCCTCGACGGTTATCCAGTAGTCCTTGTTGTAACGCGTGGTGTAGGTAAGGAATCTGACGTGATCGGGTGAAACCTGGCCCCTGTCCACCGCTTCTTTGAGGAACGTGTTGATCTGATCGCGCACGGCCTGGCTTGTGCCGTGACCCGTGTTGGCCGAGATGAGAAAGAGATCGGGCGTGCCCTTCGCGATCATCCGATTCGGCTCGCCTTCGGAAGGGAAGCCTTCTTTCGCGAGCTGCTCGCGGATTCTGATCGAGGATTCGAGCTGTCCCCGGTTGGGCACATTCGGATAGCCCTCGGGTCCAGGTATCGACGGAATCTGGTTGTCGGCATCCCCGCTGTGGCCCACGAACGGGAGGTTGAAGCCGTTCAACGCCCACTCGGTCATGTTCTCCCAGATGTTGATCACCTTCGCCTGATACGGGGGAAACTGATCCTTCATCAGGTAATGACGCGGCCAGGTGCCCGCACCGATATCGGCGGCAACCCACATGCTGGGATTGTGGAGAGCGACGTGCCACGCCCCGGCGCCGCCGAGTGAAAACCCCCGGAGCACGAGCCGCGACGAATCCACCTTGAAGCGACGCGAGATCGCGGCCACGGTTTCGTAGACATCCACTTCGCCTGCCTGGTGGCTGGCGTTGTTGCCGCGGCCCAGGAACTGGACTTCGAGCTGCCCCCAGTCAGGGACCTTCGACGTGGCGCCAATGTTGGCAGCGTAGAGGAAGTTCGACGTGTTGATGGCGGCATTTCTGCCGTGCATCCATCCGAACAGCGCCACCGCTCGGGATCCGTCGTATGACTCGGGAATTGTCAGCTGGTACGGCTGAACGGATCCGTCCAGCGGTGAGTAATATCCAAACGCCACCGTGCCCTTCTGTAACGTCCACGGTGATTGTCCCGCCTGGAGCTGCTTCGCGCGTTCGATGCCGCGATCGAGCACTGCCAGAGCATTTCTGACGTCGGTCTGCGCCGTGACATCCTCTGGAAAGTCCAGGACCCAATGGGCGGCTTTCGAATGAACCTCGACATCCGCCATCAGGTCATCTTCACCGCGCTTTGCTTTCAGCGGCTTGATCAGCGCGTCCAGCTGGTCGAGCCTGGCTTGTATGTCCTGGCGGTCGCCTGCCGTCAGCTGAAACGCCGGTCCGCGTCCGCCTCGCGCCGGTGCCGCCGGTGCCGCCGGTGGGGCGCCCGGTCCCGGCACGCCAGCCGGTGCGGCGGGTTGTTGCGCCAGCAGAGGCAACAGCGCCGCAAATGAGATGGCTGCCGCGGAGAGTACGGTGAGACGTTTCACGTGCGACTCCTTTTTCGCTGCCTGGGATGGGCGAATATACCGCAACTACTCGAGGATTGCGCAGGATCCGTAGTACTGCTCCGGGCGCGACGTGAACGAGGACAACTGCACTTCGGTGAACTCGTGGCGCGTGTGCACGGCCTTCCATTTGCCGCTCGACCGGCTCTCTCTGTCGGAAAAGACAGTCGTGATGTACATCGAGCCAGTGCTGTTCATGGCGAGGAAATGCAGATTTCCCTCTACGAGCCGTACGATGATGTGAGGAGCGCCGGAGCCAAGCTGGTTGATGCCCGGCATCTCGGCCGTGCCTTCCTGTGTGTCGATGGCGTTGAACTGGAGCGCCAGCGACGCGGGCTTGACCGCTGCTGACGGCGCGCCGTTCTCCCAGGTGCCGGTTGCGATGAGGGTAAAGGTGCACTTGAGCGCGTGAGCCGTAAAAAGGGTCGGCGCCGGAGTCTGAGCGCCGAGCATTGGTGCGCCGGCAACCGCCAGCAGTCCGATCACGGCCATCGAGTGTTTCATCACGATTGATCCTCCGATACAATTGGCGCCGCACATGCGCTCTTCCGTCACGGCACTGGCGCTCGTTCTCGGCTCGATCGCCGTGGCGCAGAGCCAGACGCCGCTGGACCCGAAGCTGCAGGGGCAGCTGAAAACCGTCTTTCCGTCAGCCGCTTCATTTTCCACCAAAGAAGGCGATCCGCCACACTTCAAAGCCTTCAAACCCGGGGGGAACGCCGCGTCTCCGGATCTCGCAGGGTTTGTGTTCTGGACCACCGAGCTGGAGCCGCTGGAGCGGGGCTATGACGGCCCCATCAAGATGCTGGTCGGCATGGACACGTCGGGTGTGCTCACGGGGGTGCTGGTGGTGCAGAACCACGAACCTTACGGCAATTTCTCCGTGGAGCCTCCTGCATTTGCCGCGCAGTTCAAAGGCAAGAGCATCCGGGACGCGTTCAAGGTGGGCGCCGATGTCGCCGCTGTGTCCGGGGCCACGATCTCGATTACGAGTGCCACCCGGGCCATCAGGAACAGCGCGCGGCGTGTGGCGACGCGCCTGCTGGCGCCCCCCAGATGAAGCGCTTCCTCGCGGCAGGATTCCTGCTGTGCACGTTAGCGACAGTGCATGGGGCACAGGACACACCCGCGCCCGCCCCCACCGCGGCGGCGCCTGCGGTGCAGAACGCTCCGGCCGGTCCAGCGGACAATCCGTGGCAATTCGAAGAGGACGAAGCGCCGGTGGAAACCTGGCGCGATCTGCTGCGCGGCCAGGCGGTGGACCTTCTGCTGTTCGGCGGGTTCGCAGCGCTGGCCCTGACAAGCTTTTTCCGGAAGAGCGTCCGACTCAAGCAGGTGACGCTGGTGGCCTCGGTGGCCTACCTGGGGTTCTACAAGAGCCAGCTGCTCTCGATCGTCAACGTGTTCGGCGTCATGGGTTTGAACCTGCCGATTTTCAAATACAACCTGGGATGGTACGCGTTTGCCATATTTTCCGTGGTCTCCACGCTGTTGTGGGGACGCCTCTACTGCGGTCGGATCTGCGCGTACGGGGCGATGACGCAGCTGCTGGATCCGATCATTCCTGCGCGGTTCCGCTATGACGTGCCTCTGCGGATCGAGCGGCACGCGGCCAAGGTGAAATACGCGCTGCTTGGCGCAGTGATCCTGTACTTCCTGGTCACCAGAGACATCACAGTCTACCGCTACGTCGAACCGTTCTGGCTGTTCGGCCGGCGAGGCTCCACGGTGATGTGGGCGGGGCTGGCGGTCCTGTTGGTCTCCACCATATTCGTGAGAAATCTCTACTGCCGTTTCCTGTGCCCGCTTGGCGCGGCGCTTGGCCTGTTGTCGAAGGCGACGGTGTTCGGCATCAAGCGGTGGTCCGAGTGCAAGTCCTGCAAGATCTGCGAGAAGACCTGCCAGTGGGGCGCCATCGAGGGCCCCAAGATCATCATGAGCGAGTGCGTGCGCTGCGACGACTGCGAGCGTCTCTACATGGACCAGCAGAAATGCCCGCACTGGATCATCATCAGGAGAAAGAGCGATCTCATGGCGCGTCAGTCGGCGGCGCCACAACCCTGAGGCGGTCTTTCAATCCCGACGAGATCAGCACGGCATTCCGGTCCGACACGATCACCCCTTCCACGTTCGGCAGTTGCTCGATCAGCGCCATGCCCTTCTCCGGCCCCAGCAGGAAAACGCCGGTGGACAAGCCGTCGGCAATCACCGCCCGATCGGCCACGATCGTGACGCTGCGGCAGCCGCGGGCCGGCTCTCCGGACGCGGGATCGATGATGTGATGGTAGCGGCGGCCATTCTTGATGAAGAAGCGCTCGTAGTCGCCTGAGGTACTGAACGTGCCGTCCGACAGATCGAGCTCCGCAAAGGGATGATCTTTCGGCCCTCTCGGATCCTGGATGGCCAGCCGCCAGGGCTTGTGATCCTGCAGCCCGGCCACGTACAAGTCCCCGCCGGCCTGAATCATGAAATCCCGGAATCCCCGGCGCCGCAGGATCGCGGCTCCGCGATCGATCGCGTAGCCTTTGCCGATGCCCCCGAGGTGCACGGACATCCCCTTTCGCTTCAGGAACGCGGTGCCCTGGCGCGGATCGATCTCCAGCGCGCGGTAGTCGACGAGCGGCAGCCGGCGCTGGACGTCGGCCATGTCGGGCACGACGTTGTCCTGGTCGTGGTCGAATTTCCAGAGGCCTGACAGCGCGCCGAATGTCACGTCGAACTTTCCACCGGTCCATTCGCTGATGCCGCGGGCCTCGGTGAGCACCTCGATCATTTCTGGATCGACGTGCACGGGATGGTCGCCTGCCGCCGAGTTCAGCCTGAGCACCTCGCTGCCGCCACGCCAGACGCTCATCATCTGTTCGAGACGATCGAATTCGGCGAAGACGTCGGTGAAGGCGGCTTGTGCGGCCGTCTGGTCGCCCGTCCAGAGCGCCACCCGCAGTGTTGAGCCCATCGACAGCCGCGAGCGCTCGACCAGACGTGGTGCGGCTTCGCGGGCGGCCGGTGCGGTGCACGCCGCCCCCAGCATAATCACGATCATGGATTGGATCAGTGTCCGGAACATCGCGGCATGTATGATCTCACAATGACAACGAATGGTCGTGAGTACGCGTTCGAGATGGCGGCGTCCGGCGTGCGCTTTGGCGCAGGTGTGACCCGTGAAGTGGGGATGGATCTTTCGGACATGGGGGCGCGACTGGTTCTCGTGCTCACCGATCCGACGGTGGCGGGTATGCAGCCCGTTCAGACCGTCCGCGAGTCGCTCGACGCTCAGGGCGTGTCGTTCGTGATGTACGACCGCGTCCGTGTGGAGCCGACCGACGAATCGTTCCGCGACGCCATCACGTTCGCGCGCGAGAAGCCGTACGATGCCTTCGTTGCAGTTGGCGGCGGCTCGACCATGGACACGGCGAAGGCCGTGAACCTCTACACGACTTACCCGCCAAAAGATTTCCTGGACTATGTGAACGCACCGGTGGGTAAGGGGCTACCGGTGCCCGGCCCTCTCAAACCGTTGATCGCCATTCCGACCACAGCGGGAACCGGCAGCGAAACCACCGGCGTCAGCATTTTCGATTACCAGGCGCTGCACGCGAAAACCGGCATCGCCAATCGCTGGCTGAAGCCCACGCTGGGATTGCTGGATCCGGAAAATACCCGCACGCTGCCGCCGCAGGTGGCTGCATCGAGCGGTCTCGATATCCTGAGTCACGCGGTCGAGTCGTACACGGCGCTGCCCTACACCGGCCGGCCGCGGCCCGAGCGGCCGAAAGTGAGGCCCGCATATCAGGGCGCGAATCCCATCAGCGACATCTGGTCGTTGGAGGCGCTGCGCATCGTGTCCCGCTTTCTCGTCCGTGCAGTGGAAGATCCATCCGACGACGACGCCCGTGCGAGCATGCTGCTGGCCGCCTCATATGCTGGCATTGGATTCGGCAACGCTGGGGTGCATCTCCCGCACGGGATGTCGTACCCCGTGTCAGGCCACGTCAAGTCTTATCGGGCGCCCGGGTACACCGTGGACCATCCGCTGGTACCCCACGGCATGTCGGTGATTCTCAATGCGCCCGCGGTCTTCCGCTTTACCGCGAGTGCGGCGCCGGAACGGCATCTCGAAGCCGCGGGCGCGCTTGGAGCCGATGTCTCTCGCGCACGCAACGAAGACGCCGGGAAGATTCTCGCGGACCGCATCACGTGGTTGATGCAGCGCCTGCAGGTGCCCAACGGGTTGAGCGCACTCGGCTATACGAGCTCGGATATTCCCGCGCTGGTGGGGGGCACGATGCCTCAGCAGCGGGTGACGAAGCTGTCTCCGCGGCCCGCCGGCCCCGAGGAACTGGCGCGCCTGTTCGAGGATGCGATGGTGGCGTGGTAGACCGATGCTACTGCCGCCCGCGGCCCGCGCCTCGCGCTGGAGGTGGCGGCGCGGCGACGTGAGCCTGGACGTCTTTTGCCGCCTTCGTCTCGACGCCGGGCTTACCGAGAAATCCCAGATCCCGGAACCAGTCCACGAATCGGTCCTGCCACGTGCCGAACGGCGTGCCGTTACGGTCCTTCAGCCCGTTTGCATGCACGCCGTTTCCGTAGATGTGCATCTCGAGATTCGGGATGCGTGCCTTGAGAAACGCTGAAAAGTAATCGTCAGCCCACTGTGCGTGTGATGCGTCGTCGCTGCCGGCACACGTAATGAACGTCGGCGGTGCGTCGATCGGAATGGGTGTATTCGGGTCGCGCGCAAACGGTGTGGGACCGGGGTACACCAGCACCGCGAAATCGGGACGCGAGCTGATGCCGTGCAGCGGATCCCCCGGCGCGCTATTCGCCTGATCGAATCTGTCGTAGAAGACTGCCGCAGGCGCGGCCAGTTCAGCCCCCGCCGAGAAGCCCATCACGCCTATCTTGTGTGGATCGATACCCCACTCCTGGGCGTGCGCGCGGACCAGCCGGATCGCCTGCTGGGCGTCGTACACCGAATCGGTCTGCGCGTTGTAGCCATCCACCCGCATCCGGTTGCGGAGGATGATGGACGTCACCCCGTACTGATAAAGATACGAGACGAAATCGGCGCCTTCGGTGCCCACGTTGAGCGTGTTATGCCCGCCTCCAGCGATCACGATGATCGCGGTGCCGGTATTGGTTCCGCGGTCCACCCGGTGCAACTCGATGGACGGGTTATGGATGTTGACGATGCTCTGGATGCGTCCGGGAACGCCGTTGGCCATGTTGTTCTTCTCAGGTTCGTTGATGCGTGCCTGATTCAGAAATGGCGAGCGTGGCGGGTAGAGCAGAAATACTTCGCCGCCCTGGAGTACGGGCGCCGGGACGAACCCGGCAGGGGTGACGACGCCGGGCGCGGTCACCTGGTTCGGCGGCGGCGTCGGAGCCGACGCCGGTGCCGCTTGATTTTGCGCGAAGCCGCTCTCGGCCAGAAGAACAAGAACACCGAGTGCCGTAAACCGCCTGGGGGTCAGCATGGGTCGCCTCTCAGCGAGATGTGGGGCCGGGGAAGGCGCATCGTAGCACACGGCCCTGTGCTACAGTCGAGGCGTATGCCCATTTTCGAGTACGACTGCCGATCCTGTCAGCATCGATTTGAAACGATCGTCAGAACCGGCGATGTACCGGCATGCCCGGCGTGCGGCGGCAAGGATCTCGAAAAGCTCATCTCCAGCTTTGCGGTGGATTCTCCTACCAGCAGGGGACTGTCCATGACGGCCATCCGCAAGAAAAACGCGGGGATCTCGCGTGAGAAAGCGTGGGAGGACGCCAACTACGATCGTAAACATCGCCATGAACATCACGACTGATGCGCCGGCAGGAGCCTGACTGATGGCGCGAACCCCCTCGTCGATGGTGGCGCTGGGCAGTACCGCGCCCGACTTCGTCCTTCGCGACGTTGTCAGCGGCAGGATGGTGTCTCGGACCGATGCGTCCGGACCGAAAGGCATGCTGGTGATGTTCATCTGCCGGCACTGCCCGTTTGTGAAGCACGTACAGGAGGAGCTCGCCAAGCTCGGACGCGACTACGCGAAGAGCGGGGTGGGCATCGTTGCGATCAGCGCCAATGACGAAACGTCCCACCCCGAAGACAGTCCCGCAAGCCTCGCTGAAATGGCACGTCAGCTGAACTTCTCGTTTCCGTACCTGTTCGACGAGACTCAGCAGGTGGCAAAGGCCTATGACGCGCAGTGCACGCCGGATTTCTTTCTGTACGACGAGCAGGGCACGCTCGTCTACCGAGGCCAGCTCGATGACAGCCGGCCGGGAAACGGAATCCCGGTGACCGGCGCCGATCTCCGTGCCGCCCTCGATGCCCTCGTCGCCGGGCGCCCGGCACCTGCCAACCAACGGCCGAGCATCGGCTGCAACATCAAGTGGAGGTAACACAGCCCGAGCCGCACCGCCCGTGGCACATCGCCGGCCGCATGATGACCGGCGCCTCTGCGCTCCTGCCGCTCGTTCTGGGCACGCTGCTGGTCGGCATGGCGATTTATCACTGGGTGGAAGGACTCCACTGGGCGGATGCGTTCCTCAATTCGTCCATGCTGCTTGGCGGGATGGGGCCGGTCGATACGCTGCACACCACGCTCGGGAAATGGCTCGCCGGCCTGTATGCGCTTTTTGCCGGTCTTGTCGTGATCGTGGTGGCGGGTGCGATGCTGGCGCCGGTGGTGCACCACGTTCTGGTGAAGCACCATCACGAAATGCATGAGAAGTAGCGGTGGGCGCTAAGCGCCCAGATTCAGGTTCTGCACGATCGCCGACGTGGAGCGCGCCTTGTTCAGCGTGTAGAAGTGCAGACCAGGCACGCCCTCGCGCAGCAGCTCCTCGCACTGCCTGGTGGCGTAGTCGATCCCGCACTGCGTGACGGCTTCATCGTCGCCGCCGCACTTCTCGAGCGCGCTGACGAGCGCCGGCGGGAGGTCGGCGCCGCAGAGCGCGGTCATGCGCTTGATCTGGCCGGCGCTGATGACCGGCATGATGCCCGGGACGAGCGGCACCTTCACACCCTGCCCCGCGAGAAACTCTCGGAACTCGAAGTAATCGGCGTTGCTGAAGAACAGCTGCGTGATGACGAAGTCTGCGCCCTGTTCGATCTTGTGCTTCAAGTGATTCCAGTCCGCGTACTTGCCGTCCGCGCAGGCGATGTGTCCTTCGGGAAAGCCCGCGACCCCAATCGAAAAGCCTCCGCTCTCCCTGATGAAGCGCACCAGCTCGTACGAGTATTCGAAGCCGCCGTCGGTCTTGCGAAATTCGGCGCTGCCGGCGGGTGGATCGCCGCGCAGCGCCAGGATGTTCTGGATGCCAAGCGCCTTGGCCTGAGCCAGCACCGCGGCTGTTTCGGCGCGTGTGGCGTTGACGCACGTGATGTGTGCCATCGCCGTGAGATGCTGTTCGCGCTGGATGCGATCCACGATGGTCAGAGTTTTTTCCCGGGTACTGCCCCCGGCGCCGTACGTGACGGAGCAGAAGTCGGGCTTCAACGCGCTCAGCGCCGGAATGGTCTTCTCCAGCAGCGTCCGCTCCCCCTCAGGGGTCTTGGTGGGAAAAAATTCGAACGAAATGGCGGCGCGGCCGGCGGCGCTGGTGGCCGCGAAGGTGTCCCGAATCAACGGCATGTGGCTATATATCGTAACATCGCGTCAGAACGTCTTTCGCGCGATCCATTCGCGCATCAGAGAATCCACCACCACGTAGCGGTCGCCCTCCCGCGCAACGAGATCCTCCCGCTGCAGCGCGAGGAGCGAGGCCTGCACGGTTGACGCGCCGCCCAGCCGGTAGCGGGAACGCAGGTCGGCGCCCAGGATCCCCCGGCCCTCGGCCAGGACAACCGCTCTGACGGTGGCCCGCTGCGACAGCGTCAACCGCTGCCACACGGTTTCGAAGAACACTTCGTTCTCGGCCAGCAGGCGGCGCAGCGTGTCGTGGAGGTCTTCTACGCCGACACGACGCTTTCCGGCCGCCCTGACATCATCCCAGGTCTCGTGAGCGAGGCGCTGCACGTCGTACGGCATGTTCCCCGCCAGATCGACGATCGCCGTTCCCACCCCTGCGTCCGCCCTGATTCCCGTTTTCGAGAAGCGCGATTCGATGAACGCCGCGAACAGCTCTTCGGGGATCTTCTGGAGACGCATGACGGGACCGGCCTTGTAGAACGGACGTTGAGGTCCGAGCATGCGTTCCATCAGGCTCGGTTCCGAGCCGGCGAACACATATCCCACGCTGCGCTGATGCTGCACCGCCGCGCGGATGGCGTGCTCCACGCTGCCCCCGTTGAATCCACGAATCGCCTGGAATTCGTCGAGCGCGATCACCATCTTCCGCCGGCGGAGCTCATGAAGCTGCTGCGGCAGCGCAAACACCTCGGCCGCCAGGCGCGACACATCCTTTTCGGTACGAACCGACGGGAACTTCACCGAGACGCCCATGATGCCCGAGGTGTCGGCCTCCAGCCGCAGCTCCGGCTTCGCCGCGCCGATGGCCTGGCGCAGCCAGGACCGCGCCTTCTCGAGCCCGGTCTGCATGACCAGCAGGGCGCGCGTATAGCCTTCGAGGAACGCGAGATAGGAGCTGTAGCTGCTGACGGTGATTTCCGCGGTCAGCGCCCCGCTTCTGGCGTTCGCGCGCAGCGCCTGCCGGATCAGCGACGACTTGCCGTACCGGCGCGGAGAGATGAGGAAGACCTTCTGGCCCGACCCCAGATCCCTGACCAGCCGATCCAGCTCGTCCACCCGATCCACGAAGGACGCGGCCGGGACCACCTCGCCGTAGACAAAGGGATTGTCCATTACGGAGTATTACGTAACCGTTACGTATTATAACGTAATGGACGTGGCCCTTGCGCGCCTCAAGCGGCGGACTGCCAGACGGCGCGCCCCACGAAGAACGGCCCCAGCCGGTCCAGGTACAGCGAAGTCTGCTGTGTCTTGCGCATGGCCTGCACGATGGCGGAGAGCGGGTACAGGTCCTTCCCGAGCAGCCCGATCACGAAGTCGTTGTCGCTCTTGTCCAGGCCGTAGCACGCCAGCCGGATGTCGTGCGCGTAATCGCCCGCCCCGAAGGCCATGCCGATGGCCCCGTGCTCGGCCAGAATGACGCGCTGCTCCTCGGGCGGCAGCTGCGCGAAGCGTCCGCTGCGCCGCAGCGGATACCACACCGCCCACGGCCAGTCCGTGTTGAGCACGGTGCGGCGCGGACGGTGGAGAATCGCTTCCGGCAGATCCGGCTCATAGCCGATCGCATACGTCCGCCCGAGCATGGTGAGCTCCGGCTTCGGGGACAGCGATGCGAAGGCCGGCTCGTTCAGGATGGGCCGCAGCGTATCGACGAAAAAGTTGGGGTCCCGCGTGATGGTCAGGATGCCCACCCCCTGCGGGTCGTTCGCGTCCGCGTAGAGCGCGCCCTCCACGCCGGGCACGGCCAGGGCCGCCGTCAGCGGCCGGGTGTCCCGGCAGCCGCCGTAGACCAGCAGCTGCATGAACAGGCGTTCGTCCGAGCGTTGCGGCTGTCCCGCTTTCATCCCGCCGCGCTCGCTCAGGTCCGGCGGTTCCGGGCCCCGTCTGGGTGCTGGCGTTTCAGTCGACATAGCTAATCCTGTCTCAAGGCGCGTTCGACGTCGAGCGCGCCAGTATAGATGGCCATTCCGACGACGGCGTCGATGCCCAGCTTATCGAGCTCGTCGATCTCCGTCTGGGTGGTCACGCCGCCGGCTGCGATCAGCGGGCGCCGGGTGCCGTCCCGCACTGCCTTGATGGCCGCGAGATCCGTGCCCTGCATGAGGCCTTCGCGGTCCACATGCGTGTAGAGAAACTCTCCGCAGAACGGCTCGAGCGCACGGACGGCCGCGACGGCCGTCACCGTCGTGGCGCCCTTCCACCCGTGCGTCACCACCGTGCCATGCCGGCTGTCAACGGCGCCGATGACGCGCTCCACTCCTACGGCATCGCTGAACTGCCTGGCGCTTGCGGGATCGGGCTCGCCGCTCCTGAACAGCGCCGAGCCCACGATCACCTTGCGGGCGCCCATTGCGCACAGCTCGCGCGCGCGGTCGGGCGTCCGTACGCCGCCGCCCACCTGGCAGGGAAGCCGGCCGCAAATCTCCCGGACCATCGAGTCGTTCGATCCAGCGCTCATGGCCGCATCGAGATCGATCACGTTGACGCGGGGAAACTTCGAAAAGCGCTCGATCCAGAAGTCGAGGTCGGTGGTTTCAATCGCCAGCCGCTCTCCCTGAACGAGCTGCACCACTTTGCCGCCTTTGAGATCGATCGCCGGAATCAGCATGAACGTCGAATCACAGCCGCACAGGAATATTCTGGCTCCGGAGCAGTTCTTTCAGCGTGCGGACGCTGTGCTCCGAAAAGTGAAAGATGGAGGCGGCGAGCGCCGCGTCGGCCCTGCCGTTCCTGAACACGTCGGAAAAATGCTCGAGCGATCCGGCGCCTCCCGACGCGATGACCGGAATCGAGACGGCAGTGGACACCGCCGAGGTCAGCGTGCAGTCGAACCCCTGCCGCGTGCCGTCGCGGTCGATTGACGTGAGGAGGATCTCGCCCGCGCCCCGGTCGGCGGCTTCGCGCGCCCATTCCACCGCCTCGCGCTGGGTTCCCATTTGCCCGCTCCGCACGTATACCAGCGCCCGGCCGTCCACCCACTTCGCGTCGATGGCTACGATGACGGCCTGGCTGCCGTAACGCGATGCGAGCGTGGAGATGAGCGCCGGGTTGGTCAGCGCCGCCGTATTGAGGCTCACCTTGTCGGCGCCCGCGTCCACCGCGGCCGCCGCGTCGGCCTCGGACCTGATCCCGCCGCCGACAGTGAGCGGAATGAAAATGCGTCTGGCCACCGCTGACACGGTGTCCGCCAGCGCGCGCCGCTCCTCGATCGTCGCTGTCACATCCAGGATGACGACTTCGTCAATCCCTTCCTCGTTGTAGCGTGCGGCGAGCTCCGCCGGATCGCCCGCGTTCCGCAGGCCGTCGAAGTGGACGCCTTTGACCACCTCGCCGTTGCGGACGTCGAGGCAGGCAATGATTCGTTTAGACAGCATCGATGAAATTCTTCAGGACGCGGAGGCCGACGTCCCCCGATTTTTCAGGATGAAACTGGACGCCGAACACCTGCCCGCGTTCGACCGCGCTCGCGAACGGCTGCCCGTGTGTGGTCACCGCGATCGTATCAACGGTCACGGGGGCGGCATACGAGTGAGTGAAGTACACCTGCGAGCCCTGCGGGACTCCCTCGAAGAGCCGGGATTCGCGCGGAAACTCGAGCGCGTTCCATCCCACATGCGGCACCTTCAAATCGGCTCCGCCGGAAAGACGGTCGCATTGACCGGTCATCAGCGAAAGCCCGGCGCAGTTCGGGGCTTCAGTGCTGCCCTCGAAGAGCCACTGCAGGCCGAGGCAAATCCCCAGCAACGGCCCGCCGCGTCCCACGGTCTGCAGAATGGCGTCGCGCCAGTCCTCGCCCAGCGCCGACGTGGAAAGAAAATTACCGACCCCGGGTACGATCACGCCCAGCGCGTCGTCGAGTTCGGACGGCGCCCGTGGAATCCTGACGTCCGCGCCCACCGCGTGGAGGGCCTTCCGGACCGAGGTCAGATTGCCCGCGCCGTAATCGATCAACGCGATCATAAAAGCCCCTTCGTGCTCGGCAGCATCCGCGCGAGCTGACGATCTTTCGAGCACGCGACACGCAGCGCGCGGCCGAACGCCTTGAACACCGCCTCCACCTGGTGATGGCTCGAGCGGCCGTAGAGCACCTTCACGTGGACGTTGCCGCGGACGCCCATGGCGAATCCATCGAAGAAGTCGTAGATGAGCTCGCTCTGGAGGTCTCCCACCAATTTCACCTTGAGTGCGAGGTCGACCACCGCGTGGGCACGCCCGCCAAGGTCCAGGGCCGCCACCGCGAGCGTCTCGTCCATCGGCATCACGAAGTAACCGGCGCGATTGATCCCGCGTCGGCTGCCGAGCGCCTTCGAGACGGCCTCTCCGAGCGCGATTCCCAGATCTTCGACGGTGTGGTGCTGATCCACGTCGAGGTCACCGGTGGCGCGGATATCCAGATCGAACGCGCCGTGGCGCGCCACCAGATCCAACATGTGATCGAGAAAGCGGATCCCGGTCTGGATGTCGTAGCGTCCCTTTCCCTCGATGCCAAGCCGCACGCGGATGTGCGTTTCCCGCGTACGTCTGTCGATCACGGCACGGCGCACAATCCCTCCAATGCTTCGATGACCACCTCGGTGTGACGAACGAGCCCGGCGGTGATCCGGATGCACCCGCTGCAGCCAGGGTCCTTCGAACGGTCGCGGACCAGGATGTTGCGGGCCGCCAGCGCTTCCACGATTTCGCCGGGATCGCCGACACTCGCCACGTTGATGAGCACGAAGTTGCCCGCGCTCTTCCAGAAAGGCAGATTCAGCCTCCGGCACACCGCGTACAGGAGATCCCGCGACTCTTCCACCTGCGTACGGTACCAGGCCAGATACTCACGATCGCGCAGCGCGGCGCGCCATCCGGCCACCGCGAACACGCTGAGGCTGTATGGCGGCACGGCATGCCGGATCATGTCCAGCCGATCCGGGTGGCCGATGACGCAGCCGGCGCGCAGTCCTGCCAGGCCATGCGCCTTCGCGAACGTTCTTCCGATGACGACGTTGGGATGCGCGTCCAGTTCCGGGAGGAATGTCTCGCCGCAGAAGTCGTAATACGCCTCGTCCACGAAGATCGTCACGTCGGGCGGCGCAGATCGCGCGATGTCCCGCAGCGCGGCACGCGGAATGAGCTGGCCCGTCGGGTTGTTCGGATTCGTGAGAAAGACGACGCGGGTGGCCCTCGTCATCGCGTCGCAGATTTCGCGCGTGGCAAACTCGAAGTCCGGCTTCGGCGCCACGGGAACCACCAGCCCGCCGGCCGCGCGCACGAACACGGAGTACATCTCGAACGCGGGCTGCGGTACGATGGCTTCCGGAAGGCCCGCGGCTGCCTGGCTCACGCGGAAGCTGCTGATCGTGGTGGCAAGCAGTCCCTCGTCGAGACCGTTGGTCAGCACCAGCTGCGCCTCGCGGACGCCGAGATATTCCGCGCACTCCCGCCACAGCGCTGCGTAGTCGGGGTAAATCGCCACCTCTTCAGTGGTGATCTGGCGAATCGCGTCGATCACCGACTGTGAGCAGCCGCCGGTGTTCTCGTTGAGGTGCAGCCGGAGCGCGCCAGCGCGGTCCGCCGGTCGAACGTAGGTCACGTGAGCCTCACCTCGATCGATCGCGCGTGGCCTTCTAGCCCTTCCTGGCGCGCGAGCGTGATCACCACCGGCGCAAGCGCCCGAAGCCCCGCGGCGGTGACACGCTGAACGGTGGACACACGGACGAAATCGGAGGCGTGGAGGCCGCCACGGAATCGCGCCGCGCCGTTGGTGGGAAGCACGTGATTCGAGCCGATGGCGTAGTCGCCCGCCACTTGCGCGGTGTATCCCCCTATGAATATGGCGCCGGCGCATCTCACCGCGTTCGCCGTCGCCTCATCGTCGCAGACAAGGTGCTCCGCCGCGGCGCGCTCGGCGAGTTCGACGGACTCACGCCGATCTCTGGTGACGATGATGGCGCCGTGGCGCGCGAGCGCCTCGCGCGCCGGGCCGTCGGCCGGCACGCGTTCCGTCACGAATTTGCGGACGCGGGCGGCCAGAGTCGAACTTGTGGTGACCAGGATCGCCCGCGCCTGCGGATCGTGCTCCGCCTGCGCGATCAGATCGGCGGCGATCCACTCCGGATTGCCGCGGTCTGACACGATGACGATCTCGGTGGGCCCCGCGTAAAAATCGATGGCGCAATCCGCTGCCACCAGTGACTTGGCTGCCGCTACGAAGCGATTGCCGGGCCCGACGATCTTGTCCACGCGCGGCACGCTGAGCGTGCCGTACGCCAGTGCCGCGACGGCGTGAGCGCCGCCCATCCTGAACAGGCGGTCGACCCCCGCAATGCGTGCTGCGGCCATCACCACTGGCGCCGGGCGCGGGCAGGCCACGATGATCTCGCGGACGCCCGCCGCTCTGGCCGGAATGGCCGACATCAACAGCGACGACGGCAGGGGGTAGCGCCCGCCCGGCACGTAGCAGCCCACGCGATCGAGCGGAGTGACCCGCTGTTCAACCGTCACGCCAGGCTGCGTCGTCACGGTCCATTCCTGCGGACGCTGACGTCTGGCGACCTTCCTGATGTTTCGCGCCGCCGCCGCGAGTGCGGCCCGGACTCTGGGTGGTACCCGCGCGGCGCTCTCTTCGATCTCGTCCTTTGAGACTTCGAGCGAGTCATTGAGCGCGTCAAACTTGCGCGCGTACTTCAGCAGCGCCCTGTCGCCGCCGCGTCTGACGCCGGCCACGATGGCCGACACGGCACGGGCCGTGCTGCGGTCCGCCTCACGCGAGGGCATCAGCAGTCGATCCACGGCCTTTGTGTTCTGCGAACGGATGATTCTGATCACAGTACGATCTTGTTTAACGGGTACTCGACAATGCCTTGCGCGCGCGCCAGCTTCAGTTTCGGAATCAGGTCCCGGACCGTGCGCTCCTCGATGATGGTGTTGATGGCCACCCAGCCGTCCTCGCTCAGCGGCGAGATGGTGGGGCGCTGCAGCGCGGGCAAGAGGCCAAGGACCCCCTGGAGGTCATCGCGCCTCACGTTCAACATGATGCCGACGCGTCCCTGCGCTTCGATGGCGGCTCTCAGCAGGACGGCGATATTGTCCAGCTTGTTCCTCTTCCACGGATCCGCCATCGCCTTGTTGTTCGCGATGAGCTGCGTATTGCTTTCCATGACGGTGTCGAGTATCCGCAGGCGATTCGCGCGTAACGTGGACCCGGTTTCGGTGGCTTCCACGATGGCGTCTGCCAGAACGGGAGGCTTCACTTCGGTGGCGCCCCATGAGAATTCCACGTTCACGTTGACGCCAAGGCGGTCGAAGTAGGCTTTGGTGGCGCGCACCAGCTCGGTGGCAATCGTGGCGCCTTCCAGGTCCTGCGGCTTCCTGAACCGCGAGTCCTCTGGCGCCGCGAGCACCCACCGGACCTTGCCGAAGCTCTGTTTCGAATAAATCAGGTCGGCAATGCTCACCAGCGGAGCGGGAGCGGTGAGGCCGCTCTGATGCTCCGCGATCCAGTCCTGTCCGGTGAGGCCGCAGTCCAGCACGCCGTCGGCCACGTAGCGCGCCATTTCCTGGGCGCGGATGAGCATGCACTCGATTTCCGGATCGTCGATGGACGGGAAGTACGACCGCGAGCTGACGTAGATGTTGAAGCCCGCGCGTGCAAACAGCTGGACCGTGGAGTCCTGCAGCGAGCCTTTCGGCAGTCCGATTTTCAGGACGCTCATCGGTCGAGCTCCCTGAAGAAGCACGTCCGTTCGCCCGTGTGACAGACGTTCCCGTCGCCAAGGCGCTTCACCTTGAGCAGCACGGTGTCATCGTCGCAGTCCACGAAGATCGATGTCACGGCCAGCTTGTTGCCAGACGTTTCCCCCTTCATCCAGAGCTTCTGCCTGGAGCGGCTGAAAAACGTGGCGAACCCCGTCTCCCGCGTGCGCGCCAGCGCCACGTCGTTCATAAACCCCACCATCAGCACCTCGCCGCTCTCATCGTCCTGAATGACGGCGGGCACCAGCCCGTCCAGCTTTGTGAAATCCACGTGTCCTCATTTACGTGGCGCAGCAGAAGCCGCGCCTACAAACAAAAAACCCCGCCGGACGTTGGCGGGGCAGTCAGTGCTCGATTGAGGTAGAAAGAATCCGCCCTATCCGGAGCTCCGCTGACCCGTCGTGAGACGGTGATGGTGATGACGGTGATGATGCCGGATGACCGAGGCCATGAGCAAGCTAGCCTACTAAACGCAGGCAAACGTGTCAAACTAACCGCATGAAAGCGATACGCGTGCATCAGTTCGGCGACCCGTCCGTCATGAAAATCGAAGAGGTGCCGGAGCCGGTGCCGGCTGCGGGCCAGGTGCTGGTGAAACTGCACGCCGCGGGCGTGAACCCGGTGGACACGTACATCCGGGCGGGACAGTACGCGGCGCTTCCAGCCCTTCCCTATACGCCAGGCGCCGACGGGGCGGGCATCGTCGAGGCGGTGGGGAGCGATGTGCACGAGTTTGCGCAAGGCGACAGGGTGTACATCGGCGGAACGGCCGCCGGACGCGCATACGGTGCCTACGCCGAGAAGGCTGTATGCACGGTCGATCAGGTCCATCGCCTGCCCTCGAGGATTTCCTTTCAACAGGGCGCTGGGGTGAACATCCCGTACGTCACCGCGTGGCGCGCGCTGTTCGACAAGGGCGGGGCACAGGCGGGGGAGACCGTTCTGATCCACGGAGCGAGCGGCGCGGTGGGCGTGGCGGCGGTACAAATGGCCGCGGCCGCCGGACTTCGCGTGCTCGGCACTGCGGGCACGGACCGCGGGCGCGAGCTGGTGAAGGCGCAGGGCGCGGACGAGGTTTTCGATCACACCTCGGCCGGTTATCAGAAAGCCGTCGCGGACAAGACCGGCGGCAGAGGCCTGGATCTGGTGATCGAGATGCTGGCGAACGTGAACCTGCTCCGCGATCTGGAAATGATCGCACTGCGTGGAAGGGTGGTCATCGTCGGCAATCGGGGCGCGCTCGAGATCAATCCTCGAGCGATCATGTCCAAAGACGCCATCGTCACCGGATTCACCAACTGGAACGCGACGGCGAAGGAACTGGCCGTGGCGCACGCAGCCATCATCGCCGGCATGGAACGATGCGGTTACGCGCCGCAGGTGGGGACCGAACTCCCGCTGGCCGACGCGGCAAAGGCGCACGAAGCTGTGATGAAGCCGGGCGCCCACGGCAAGATCGTGCTGCTCACGTGAGGACCGCGTAATTTCCCCGTCGGCCTCGGTGTACTAAGATCAACGCATGACGATCTCGGTGCTGGCGATCGCGGTTGCCGCGCTCCTGCTCGGCGCGGCGGCGGGTGCGATTGCGTCGCGCTCGCTGAAAGTGGCGCGCCAGAACGCCACGGTCGCCGCGTCCATGGAGACGATCCTCCGCGACGTGAACCAGTCCAGCCAGTCGCTCAACTCACGCCTGGACGCCGTCACCGGCGAAATGAACCGGACGTTCGCGCACGCGCTGCAACAGGCCACGCAGTCGCTCACCGGCAGCATCGGTACGGCGCGCGAGGAAACTCGCGCTGCCATCCAGGAAAAATTCGTCCAGGTCACCGACCGGCTCGGCGATCTGAAAGCCACCAACGAGCGGATCATGGAATTCAGCCGCAGCCTGGATGAATTTCAGCGCATGCTCCAGTCCCCGAAGCTGCGCGGCGACTTCGGCGAGTTCACGCTGGAGCAGATGCTGCGCGATCTGCTGCCCCAGGACCACTGGCAGAGCCAGGCGCCCATCGGTTCGTCGCGCGTCGATGCTCTTGTGCGGACGCCGCACGGGGCGTTGTGCATCGATTGTAAGTTTCCGCTCGATAACTTCCGTCGCGCCCTTGCCACGTCCGAACCGGCCGTCCGCGAAGCGGCGTTGAAGAGCTTCTACTCGGACGTGAAGGGGCGGATTGACGAGATCGCCGACCGCTACGTCTCACCGCCGCTCACGCTTGAAATGGCGTTCATGTTCGTGCCGGCGGAGAACGTTTTCTACGAGCTGATTGGCAGGCCGGAAATCCTGGCCTACGGCCGCGAGCGAAAGGTCGTGCTGGTGTCACCGAACACTTTCCAGCACAGTGGGATCCGAAGCTTGGAATTCACGTGACTTGAAGTCGCG
>JADMIO011398651.1_pt1 | contig 25799 bp, 29 predicted proteins | sample 8958161 | NCBI WGS metagenome assembly JADMIO01 (sample SAMN16585339, study PRJNA669376) | soil metagenome | isolation source: Crop rotation soil | place: USA: Cullars Rotation, Alabama | collected 2011 | reverse complement strand
CGCGACAACTTGTCCACGTGGAATTCTAAGCTTAGGATCCCAATGTGCTGGAAAGATGGCTCACGTCAAAGACAAACTTGTCCTTCGGCGTATCGAACACGCGGTGGAGCGCAATGGTTAGCTCCACGACGCCGAGGTTCGGGCCAAGATGACCGCCGGTTTGCGAAAGCACCGAGATCAATTCATTGCGTACTTCCTGCGCGAGCTGCGGCAGGTCCTGCTCCTTGAGCGCCTTGATATCCCCGGGGCCGCGGATGCCTTTGAGCAATGAAGTGCTCCCGGCGCCGTTAGAAGAGTCGGACTTCGTCATTTTCTGTTTCTCCTTTTTCAGGCGGCCGCGCGCCCGGGGCGGCGTCCGCCTTCGGCTCGAATTCCTTCACGGCCGGTTTCCCGGCGTGGTTGCGGGTTATAATCTCTATTCGTTGCTCGGCGCTGGCCAGCCGTTCCTGACAAATTTTCACCAGCTTCATTCCCTCTTCGTAGCGCACGATCAGTTCCTCCAGCATCATCTTGCCGGACTCCATCTGTTCGACAATTGCCTCCAGCCGATCCATGGCCGCTTCGAAGTTCAGCTCGGGGCTGAGCTTTTTGGCAGGGCTGGTCATAGAATTGAGGGGAGTAGTTAAGCATAGGGCTCCGGATAAAAAAGGCCGACTTAGCGCCTGGCGGGCACGGTCGGCGCGGCGTCTGCCCCCGGGCTAATGGCACATCGACTGCTTGGATAAGGGATGGCCTCGCTCGGCCGACGCTCGATGACTTTCTTGAAAAAAATCCTGCTGGTGGATTACGAACCGCGCGTCGCCGCGGTCGTGAAGTGTGCCCTCGAGGAGACGGGAAAGTATCTGATCAAAGAGGAGAACCACAGCCGCAACGCGTTCACCGCCGCGAAATGGTTCCAGCCCGATCTGATCCTGTTCGACGTCAATCTTGCGACGCAGGACGGAGAATCGGCGGCGCGTCAGCTGCAAGCCGACACCAACTTCAGCGATGTCCCCGTGGTATTCCTGAGCGTGAACGGTTCCTTCGACGGCGGGATTTCCTCGGGCGGAATTTTGAGCGGCTACAGTTTCCTGGCGAACCCGATCCGCATCGAGGAGTTCGTGCGTTTCGTCGCGGAGCTCCTCAATCCCGGCAGCGAGCGCAGCAAACGCCGCACGCGTCTCCGCGTCTAGTTCGCCAAGGAAGCTGCTACGCGTCGGCCGGTTTCGTCGCGCTCTCTTTCCCCTCGTCTTTGTCCTTATCTTTGTCTTTGTCTTCGAAGCGCGGCTTTTCCAGCGTCGGCTTTCCGCCGATGTAGCGCGCAAGCCAGCTCTGCATTTCCCAATGCCAGTAGATTGCGTTCTGTGGCTTCAAGACCCAGTGATTCTCATCAGGGAAAACGACGAGACGTGACGGAACGTTCTGCGCCTGGAGCACGGCGTAGAGTTCAAGACCGTTGTTGTAAGGGACGCGGAAATCCTGTTCACCGTGAATGACGAGCGTCGGCGTCTTGAAGTTGCGCGCGTAGAACATTGGATTGTTCCGCTGCAGGCCTTCGACGTTGCCCCACGGGGTGCCGCCCATGACTTCCTCGAAGCCGTGCGCCACGTCGCAGGCAAACTGCGAGTAGCTGTTGTTCACGCCCGCGTGATCGATGATCGCCTTGAACCGGTCCGTGTGGCCGAGAATCCACGCGGCCATGTAACCGCCGTAGCTCGCGCCGGCCGCGGCCAGTTTATCCGCTTCAATGTTGGGATACTTCTGCAGGAGGAAGTCGGTCGATTTCATGATGTCCTCCAGCGGCATGTCGCCCCACTGGTTGACGATGCTCTCGGCGAACTTCTCCCCGAATCCGGTCGAGCCGTGGCGGTTCACCCACGTGACAATGTAGCCCGCGCCCGCAAAGACCTGCGTGTTCCAGCGATAGCTCCAGCTGTCACGATTCATCGTGTGCGGCCCGCCGTGCAGCAGTTGCACGAGCGGGTATTTTTTCGCGGCATCGTAATTCGGCGGAAAGACGAGCCAGCCGTGGATGTCCTCGTCGTTCGCGCCCTTGAACCAATACGGCTCCACTTTTCCGAGCGCGATACCCTTCATGAATTCGTCGTTGAAGTGCGTCAGCTGGCGCGCCGTGCCGCTCTTTGCATCGAGCGCAAACAACTCGTTAGGCCGGCTCGTGGTGTCGTTCAGGAAAACAATCGAATCGCCCCGGACGTCCAGCGCCGTCGAGGTGCCCGTGCTGTAGACAGCTTTCCAGCCGCTGCCGTCTGGATTGAGGCGGAAGATCGGGACCACGCCTTTCTCCTCGGCGTTGACCCAAACCGTCTTTCCATCCCCGGCGGCGCGCACATCGCCAATTGAGTAATCGAGCGCTTCCGTGACCGGCGTGTTTTTGCCGCTCGCGAGCTCATGCCGCCAGAGCTTGGCCGATTGGCCGTTGTAGAACGGCAGCTTCTCGCGCTTGAAGTAAACGAACTTGCTGTCGGGCGAGAAAATCGGCGTGAGGTCGTCCGCTTTGTTTTCCGTTGTGACATTCTTCATCGCGCCGGAGCCGTCCGTTGGGATCAGGTAGATGTCGGAATTGGTGAAGTCGCGGAACGGCGGCGGCGTGGAGTTGAATTCGAGCGCGATGGTCTTGCCATCCGGCGCGACATCGTAGTGAAACTCGCCGCTGTTCAGGAACAGGCGATCGACGCTCGGCGTGAGATCGGTCAGGGCTTTAGTCGCCACGTCAACGCGGAGCAGGCGATGCGCGACTACGTCCGTGATGTAATGATCGAAGTAGCGATACTGCCGGTTCTCCGTCGCCTTCGCAGTCATCTTCGAATCCTTCCGGCGCTTGAACTCTTTCTTCATCGCGTCGAGGTCGGCCTTGGCTAATTTGCCGGTGAGCTCCGGGATCACCGTGGTCGCGAAGACGATACTCTTTCCATCAGCCAGCCATTTCGGCGCGGCGATTGAACTCGGGAAATCGACAATCTTTTCCGCTTCGCCGCCGCCGAACGGGATCACATAGAGCGTCGCATTTTCATCTTCACCGCGCTTCGAGGTGAACGCGATGCGCGTGCCGTCCGGGCTCCACATCGGCGCGTCTTCCGTGGTGTCAGCGGCAGTCGTGAGCTGGCGCACTTCGCCGCTCGCAACGTTAACCGTCCAGAGATTGCTGCTGCTTTTGTTCTTATCGACGTTCCACTGCTGGACCGGGAACACGGCGAACTTGCCGTCGGGCGAAAGCGCCGGGCTTCCGACGCGTTTGATCGCCCACAAATCCTGGGGCGTGAGAAGTCGTGGCTCAGCGGCCGAAGCAGCCGCGCAGATGGTGACGGAAACGAGAAGAGCGGAAACAAGGCGCGCAATCATGAGGCAGCAGCCATAACCGCTCACCGCCTCTAGTCAAAACGCTCGCCAGGCGAGCTCGACTTTCAAGAGGACAAATCCGCTTCGCCTAACCAATCGCCGCGCGATATCCAGCCGCGTCCTTGAGCTGGTTCACGTCATCAGCATTCGCCATTTTCAAAACGAAGATCCAGCCTTCGCCAAACGGATCGGTGTTCACGAGCGCGGGATTGCTGGAGAGCGCTTCGTTCACTTCCACAACTTCGCCTTTGATCGGCGCGTAGATGTCACTGGCCGCTTTGACCGACTCGACCACTGCAATGTTGCCGCGCGCTTCCACCTGCGTTCCGACTTTCGGCAGCTCCACGTAAACCACATCGGTCAGCTCAGCCTGCGCGTGATCGGTGATGCCGACGCGGGCGCGATCGCCTTCCACGCGGACCCACTCGTGCGACTCGGTGTAACGAAGATCGTCGGGAACGTTGCTCATGATGATTTCTTGTAGAGGGGTTTCTTCTCGATGACAGCAGGAAACTTCTGGCCGCGAATTTCGATCTCGAGCTCGCTGCCGACTTTGGCCAATTCGCTCGGCAGATAAGCCATGCCGATGCCTTCGCCCATGCTCGGTGACAACGTCCCGCTGTTCACTTCGCCGACCCGCTCGCCATTCGCGAAGACGGCGTAATGCGGACGCGGCGGCGGTCCTTTGGACTTCATCCTGAACGGAGCCAGCCGGCGCTTCAGGCCTTCCTCTTTTTGCTTCAGGAGCACTTCGCGGCCGGTAAAATTTGGTTTCGTTAGGTCGACGAAAAAACCGAGTCCGGCTTCGAGTGGCGTATGCTCGGGCGTGAGATCATTGCCGTTGAGCGGATAGCACATCTCGAGGCGCAAGGTGTCGCGGGCGCCGAGTCCGCAGGGACGAATCCCAAGGTCTTTTCCCTTCTCCAGGATCGTTGTCCAAAACGTCGGCGCGTATTTCGCTTCAAAGAAAACCTCGACGCCGTCTTCGCCCGTGTAGCCGGTGCGCGCGATGGCCAGCGGCATGATGTTCATGCTCGTTTCGACGATCGTGTTCCGAGCTGGCAGCTCGAAGTTCTCGCCTAACAAGAGCTTGAACAACTCGCCGACCTTCGGTCCCTGGATGGCGAGGCCGGCGTAGTTCGCACTGCGATTTTCCAACGTCACCTCCGGCAAAATGTGACCCTGCAGCCAGGCGAAATCTTCGTCCGTGCGCGAGGCATTCACGACCAGCAGATACTTTCCGTCCGCCACGCGGTAAACGATCAGGTCATCGATGATCCCGCCGTTTTGATTGAGCAAAAAGGTGTACTGGCCGCTGCCGACTTCGAGCTTGTCGACGTTATTCGTCAGCATGCGATTGAGCCATTCGCCCGCCCGCGCGCCCGTCGCGATGAACTGCCCCATGTGCGAAATGTCGAAGACGCCGACGTTCTTTCGCACCGCGTTATGCTCGTCGCTGATGCTGGTGTATTGAACCGGCATGAGCCAGCCGCCGAACGGGATAATTTTCGCGCCCGCGCGGCGATGCTCCTCGTAAAGCGGCGTCGTTTTCGATTCAGCGTCGCTCACGAGCGGGAGACTAGGCGGCGGCTTCGTTGGCGTCAATCGGGGCGAGGCTTCGGCATTACGAACTCGACACGCGCCGCCTCGCCGCGAGACGATCTCATGGGATGACGCTTTACCTTTTGCGCCACGGCGAGGCGGACTGGCCCGATTGGGACAAACCCGATGACGAGCGTCCGCTCACGAAAAAGGGCAAGAAGGAGATGCGGCGCGTCGCCAAACTTCTCTGCGAACTGAAGGTCTGTCCGGCGCGCATTCTGACCAGTCCACTGCCGCGCGCACAACAAACCGCGGAGATCGTCGCCAAGTGTCTCGATCTAAAATTGTGCGAAGACACGACGCTGCGGCCGGGCTTCAACGCGGCGAAATTGAAGAAGCTTCTCGCGCCGGGCGACGATGTGATGATCGTCGGCCACGAGCCGGATTTCAGCCGCGTGATCCACGCGCTGACGGGCGGCCAGGTGAAACTGGCGAAAGCCGGCTTCGCGCAGATCGAGCTCGATCCCGGTCGGACAAGCGGCCGCCTGATTTCGCTCCTGCCGCCGAAAGTCGCCAAGCGGTAGCGTCACGCCTATTGCGCCGAGCCGTTCGGCAAAAAGACGTGCAAATCATTAATCAACGTATCGATCTTGCGCAGGTCTTTGCGGCGCCCTTTTTCCGGTTTCACTTTGCGCTTCCGGACCATCGCGGTCAGATCGCGGAGCTGATGGACGCGTTCGCGCGGCAGGTCGTCAATTTCATCGCGCCCGGGCAACGCGGCAAGGCTTTGCGCCAGTTGCATCTCTAGCCGCGCGGTGTAAACCCGCACCGTCTTGCGTAGCTCCGCGCGGAGCTTGATCAATTCCGAGGCCAGATGTTTCGCGGGCGACGCGACTGTTCCGTTTCTTGAACCGTTCTTCGATGTCTTCATATCAAGAGGCGCCGGGCGTCGCGTGCCTAACGAATCGGCACGAAGCCGACCTGCTCGACGATCTTCTGGCCGGCATCGCTCAGAGTGAAGTCGATGAACTCTTTCACCTGGCCGCTCGGCTCGCCGTCGGTGTAGTAAAAGGTCGGACGCGCGTATGGGTAGCTGTTGTCGTGGACCGATTCCTTGGCGGGCGACTTGCCGTCGATCGGCAGCACCTTGACGCCTTTGGCCTTGGCATAGGCCAGGCCAACGTAGCCGATGCCGTTCGCGTTGTTCCCAACTTCCTGCGCGATCTGCTCATTGCCCGCGAGCTTCTGCGCGGATTGAGCGTAATCGCGCTTCTTCATCGCCATTTCGCGAAACTCCGCGTACGTGCCGGAGGAGGTGTTGCGGGTGTAGATGGAAATTTTCCCGGCGCTGCCGCCGGCCGCGCTCCAATCCGCGACTTCACCGGTGAAGATCTGCTCGACCTGTTTCCTCGTTAGGCCTTTAACCGGATTGTTGGCGTTCACGATCACCGCGATTCCGTCATAGGCGACCGTCGTTTCCTTCAGCGTGACGCCCTTCGATTGCGCGAGCGTGTTCTCTTCCGGCTTGGCGGGTCGACTCGCCATCGCCAGCGCGGCCGTCTGGTCGATCAACGCGGCGAAGCCGGTAGCCGATCCTTCCGCGGCAATATCGAAAGCGGCTCCGGGATGATCGGCTTTGAACTGCTCGGCCAACTGCGGCACGAGCTTCGCGCCGAGAGTGTCGGACCCTTTGATGGTGATCGTGTCAGCGATGGCGCAGGTGCTCGCACAGACGAGCGTCGCAAGAATGGTGGCTTTGATTTTCATGACGAGTTGGTCGTTTGGTTTGAGATTACTGCGGAACGTAAGGACCGCGTGTGACGCGCCGATGACGCGCAGGTGACGATTGCGTGAACACCGCAGATTGCGCGACCGCCTATAAAGAAAGGCCCACTGGATTCCTCCAGCGGGCCTTCATGACCTAACCTGGTCTGGAAACTACTTGATCGGAACGAAGCCGACCTGCTGCACGATCTTCTGGCCAGCCGCTCCGATGGTGAAATCGAGGAACTGCTTGGCCAGGCCGATCGGCTCACCGTTCGTGTAATAGAAGGTCGGCCGCGCGAACGGATACGTCTTGGCCTGCACCGTCGAGATGGACGGCAGCACGCCGTCGATCGGCATCGCTTTCACGCCCGGCGCCTTCACGTAAGCCATGCCGACGTAGCCAATGCCGTTCGGGTTCTTGCCGACTTCGGCAGCGATCTGCTCGTTGCCGGCCATCTTCTGCGAACCGCCCGCGTAATCCCGTTTCTTCATGGCCAGCTCCTTGAAGTCGGAATAGGTGCCGGACGAAGTATTGCGGGTATAGATGGAAATCTTGCCCGCGCTGCCGCCGATTGCGCTCCAGTCGGCGATTTCGCCGGTGAAGATTTGCTCGACCTGTTTCTTCGTCAGGCCTTTCAGCGGATTGTTCGCGTTCACGATTACAGCAATGCCGTCATAAGCGACGATAGTCGGCTTCATATTCACTCCTTTGCCGCTGGCGGCGCCGACTTCGTTAGGCTTGGCCCGTCGGCTCGACATGCCGATCTGCGCAGTGCCGTCGGTGATCGCCGCGATTCCGGTGGTCGAGCCTTCGGCCGCGATGTCGAAGGTCGTGCCGGGATTCTGCGCTTTGAACTGCTCGGCCAGCTGCGGCACGAGCTTGGCGCCGAGCGTGTCGGAACCTTTGATAACGAGCTTCTCGGCGCCGGCCGTGGTAACGAGGCCGAGCGCGAGAGCGAACGCGAGTGAGGTGATTTTCATTTTGAACGGTCGTTAGGCTGATTGTGTTGGTCGGTTAGAACTTGAGGTTCACGTCGGCCTGAAAGAGCTGGTATTGCCGCAGCGGGTTGACGCCGATGTCGCCGATGCCGCCGGTGCCGAGCTGGTCGTTGATTTGCTCGCCGTAGGCGTAGGTGAGATTGAAGGTGACCGCGTCGCTCAAGGCATAGCCGCCCTGCACGGCCACGCCTTCCATGTTCACGCGGCTGTCGAAGATGTCCGAATCAACCAGATTGGGATCCAGCGCGAATTGCTCGACATGCTGCCAGAAGGCCGAGAGCTGCCAATCGTGCCTGGCCTTGATCTTCCCGAGCTGGACTCCGATTTGATAGGCGTAGCGCTCGTCACCCTGATCGGGATGACCGGCCGCGCGAGCGCGCTCCGCGCCTTCCAGGTTAACCGCGAAATCGCTGAAGATGCGGATCGGCATCTCGTGAACCTTGAACCCGAACTCCGCCGGCATGTCGTAAACGAGAAGGCTGTTAATGCCTACCTGGTTCGGCGTGACGACCGTGTTGCCGACGCGTAAGTTCGGATCGCCGGAAAAGAAGGTGTTAAAGTCGTTCCCTTCGCCCGTGTAGTTGTAGAGCGTGGGCGCGAGCTGGAAATACATGTCCTTGGTGAAGTTGAACCGCGCTCCAAGCTGCCAGCCGAGCATGACGGCATCGTTCTCTGGAACGCGCCGACCGTTTGCGATGGCCGGTGAGCCGATCGGGTTCTCGGGATTGTTATCGTCGTAGAGGAACTGGCCGAAGTTCGCGAAGACGTCGATCGACATCTTGTGCGGCTCGGAGACCGCCGCGACCGACTTGCCGTCCTTGCCATACGATGAGCCTGCGGCCCCGCCGCCGAGTGAAAGATTGAAGGTGTGCTTCCATTGCTCGGCCATGCCGTCAGGATTGATGTCGCCATCCCAGACCATCGAGGTCGTGACGAATGGATTGGGCATGCGACCGGCCGTCAGGGTGAAATCGCGGAAGCCTTTGTAGCCGAGATAAGCCTGACCAACGAAGGCGCCGTCGCTCGTCTTGCCGAACGGACCGGCATCGTCGCCAAAGGTCACGTTCGTAGATCGCGGGCTGGTGCTGGTCTCAAGGCGCAGGCCGAAGAACCAATCGTCCACCAGCGTTCCACGCAGCCCGAGCCGGACGCGATAACGCGCGCGGTTGCGCTGCTGCGCGTCGTCGGGATTAGTCACCAGCGTGTTGGGGGCGCCGCTGTTGCCGTTGCGGACTTCGTAGCGAACCCGCGCGTCGCCGTACAATTCCATCTCGGTCAGCGGCGTGGACATTTTCAATTTGCCGGCCGCGGACTGCGAATAGTCCTTGGTCAGTTCGCCGCGCAATTCCTCGGCTTCCTGGTCGGTGATGATTTTCTTGCGCACGAGCAGATCGAGCAGCGCACCGCTATCCTGCGCCCGGGCGACGGAACCGCCGAAGGCCAGGGTCAGGGCAGCGGCGGCGAAGATGATTTTTTTGACGGACATTTTTTCTCCTTGGGTAAATGCTGCGGCCACGGGGCCGCGGGTTTTGGCTTGCGGAGAAACTGGAATGCGATTGTGACGGACCGATGACGCTCAGGTCACAATTCGGTGAATTGTCGAAGAGCCGGACCAAGCGACGTCGACCGCGCCGCGGACAATGCATGCAACTACTTGTTAGGCCGGGCCGACTGCGCGCCTGATTGCGCTAACCAGCGGTCGGACCAGAGGCCTGTGCGAGCTCAGCTTCGAGCTTTTGCTGGCGCTCAACCAGGGTCTTCAGCCGCAGCTGCCAGCGATGGAGCTGAATGCTGTGCTGGTTGATGTAACCGGTAATTTCGGTCCGCTGCGACGCGTTCTCTTTCAGTTGTCGCTGCAGATCAGCGATGCGGCCAGCGTCTCCAAAGGAAGGCGTCGGATGCTGCAGTGGAACCGGCGTGGGCTGGCCGCACTTCCCGCATTGCACGGTGGCACCGGCCGCCGCGGCATCGACCACGAACGACGTGCCGCAATGGACGCAGGCGAAGACGATATCCGTCGTCGACTGTTCCGGGACTCTGGGCGCGGCAGCTGGCTGCATTCAAGTTCACTTAAGCAGGAGACATACCGCCGCCCGCAGCCGGGCACTTTAGACCAATCCCCAACGCCGATGCAGGAAACGTTCGACCGGCGAAAAGAAGATTTTGTCCGCGAGCAGACCGATCACCACGATGACCACCATGATGCCGATAACCTGCTCCATGGACCCGAGTTCACGGCCGAAATGGAGAAGCTGGCCAAGCCCGAAGCCGGTCAGGATTGTGACAAAGATCTCCGCCGCCATGAGCGACCGCCAGGCGAAAGCCCAGCCTTGTTTCATCCCGCTGACGATGAACGGCAACGACGCGGGCAGAATGACTTTCAGCCAAATGTGCAGGCGCTTCGATCCCATGGTCAGCGCCGCGCGACGATAAATTGGCGGCACGTTGCGGACGCCGGTGTCGGTCGCAATGACGACAGACCAGAGCGTTCCCATGATGACCACGAACAGCATCGCGGCCTCTGTTTGACCGAACCAAAGCAACGCCAGCGGCACCCAGCAGACGCTCGGCAACGTCTGCAAACCGAGCGCCGCGGTGCCGATGGTATCGCGCAACACGCTCCAGCGCGCCGTCAGCAAACCGAGCGGCAGACCGACAATGATGCCGGCCAGGTAACCGACCAGCAGCCGGCGCATCGTGATCAACGTGGCGTGTCCGAGCGTGCCGTCGACCGCTGCCGTCTCGAGATATTTCGCGACGAGGACGGGGGACGGCAGCAGCACCGGGGACCAAATGTTCAGTCGGCAGAGGAATTCCCACAGCCCGATGAGAAACGCAGAAAAGGCCGCGGCCGCGAGAAACCTTTTCATTCCGACACCTCCGCGCCTTCTTCGCCGATGTTTTTCAGCGACCGCGTGATCCGGCTCGCGTAGCCGGCGAGGTCGACGCTGTTGATGTCGCGCGGCCGCGGCAGATCGATCCGGAACTCTTCCTTGATGCGACCGGGATGCGGCGAGAAAAGCATCACACGATCACCCAGGCAGGCAGCTTCGCGGACGTTGTGCGTGACGAAGACAATGGTCTTGTGGCGCGCGGTCCAGATGCGCTGGATGTCGCCGTAAAGTTGTTCGCGCGTCAGCGCATCGAGCGCGGCAAACGGCTCGTCCATCAACAGCACCCGCGGATTGGGCGCGAGGGCGCGCGCCAGTGCAACGCGCTGTTTCATGCCACCGGAAAGCTCATGGATATTCGCCTTCTCAAAGCGGGTCAGCCCCACCAACTCGAGATAATAGCGAGCAACGTCGCAGCGGTCTTTGTCGCTCAAGTTCGGCTTCAGCTTCAATCCGAAGAGCACGTTCCCCATCACATTGAGCCACGGGAAAAGCGCCGACTCCTGGAACATGACCAGCCGCTCGCGGCCGGGGCCAGTGATGGGTTGCCCGTCGGCCAGAACCCTTCCGCTATCCGGCTTTTCCAGACCCGCGATGATGTTGAGCAAGGTCGATTTCCCGCAGCCGCTCGCGCCGACCAAACATACGAATTCGCCTTCATCGACGGCTAACGAGACGTCCTCGAGCGCCTGCACTTTACCGGTGCTGGTGGTGAAGCTTTTCGACACGTGCTCGATGGCCAGCTTGCTCGGCTGGATGAGCTGCAACTCCTCGTTAGCCGAGGAGCGAATTCGGTTCCGCGCCATTTACGGAATCGCGACCAGCTTCGACGCGTCGGTCGAGCCTTTCAGGAAACCGGCGTCTTTCCCGTCCTGCACGGCTTTGGTAATCAGGTCCGGCGCCACATCGGTCGTGAACTTAATCCGCTGCCACGCCTGCTTCACCGCTTCGAGCTCGAACGTCGCCTTGGTTTCTTCCTGTAACTCCGCGATCAGGAGTTGCTGTGCCTCGACCGGATTCGCCTGGATCCATTGCGTCAGCTCCACATTTGCAGCCGCGATTTTCCGCGCGAGCTCGGGCTGCCCATTCAGAAACTTCACGCTCGAAACCAGCCACGTCGTCAGCACCTGCGTGTCTTCCAACAGCACCTGGCCATTCGCTTCGCGGAGCAGTCGCGTGACCCACGGTTCAACTGTCCAAACGCCGTCGACAGTCCCTTTCTGAAATGCCGCCAGCTGATCCGGGTTCTGCGTCGGCAGGACGGTCACATCGCCGCCGGTTTGCGTAACGTTGAAGCCCTGCGCCTTCAACCACGCCCGACAGGAAATATCCTGCGTGTTGCCGAGCTGCGGCGTGGCGATTTTGCGGCCGCGGAAATCCGCCGGCGTCTTAATCGGGCCATCCGGCCTAACGACCAGAGCCGCGCCGCCATTGGCCGCGCCGCTGAGCACGCGGATGTCCGCGCCGTTCGATTTGAAATGCGCGTTTAGCGCTGGCCCCTGGCCGACGTAGGTGACATCGAGCGAACCGGCAAACATCGCTTCCATCGCAGATGGACCGGCGTTGTAGGTGAACCATTCGATCTTAACCCCCGGCCCAAGGCGCTCCTCAAACCAACCTTTCCCCTGCCGCGAAAGCGCGTGCGCGATTACGCCCTGCGCATGCGTGATGTTCGGGAAATGCCCAAAGCGGACGACGCTGCCGTCTTTGGCAGAGTCTTTGCAGCCGCCGAGAAGAAGCGCCCCGGCGAGGGCGAGCGATGCGAGTTTCGTCATAAGCTGGGGCTCCGATCAATTTCCGCGATTGCCCTGCGGCGAGACGTTGCCTGCGGCTAGGCGGATTGCCAAAGACTAAATCGCGCACGTCGCCCCTAACGAACCCGCACGGCGAGCGGCGCGAATTTAGCTTTGCAGAGCACGGTGAACTTTTCCGTGAAGCTCTCGATCGCCACCGCACTTCTCGCTGGCGTTGCCTCTTCGTTAATGGCGCAGAGCGCGGAGCCTGCAGGGTTGAACGCATTGCCGCAGATCGAATTCGCGCAATTGAGCCAGGTGGACCGGAGCCCGCTCGGCGCGAAGGCGCTCTCGATTCATCCGGGCGAATGGAAGCACGGCGAGACGGCCCATTTCATCTACCATTTCCAACGCAGCTTCGTGGCGACGAGCACTTCAGTGGAAGCCGAGTTTTATTTCCGCGTCGTCGCGAAGGCGCTCGGAAAAACGGAGATGCCGTCGCCGGAGAAAGCGCACATCTACATCTTCGAAGCGCCCGCCGATTGGGAGTCGTTCCAGTCTGTCGGCGGACTTGAGCGATGGACCGGGGGCATTCAGTCTGGCGGAAGTTTGTTCATCGTGCGCAATCCGGTCTACAAATTCGCCGACAACACGCTTGGCCACGAAATCGCGCATCTCGTGCTCAGGCGGTGCTTCGGAGACCGCATCCCGCTTTGGCTTAACGAAGGCTTCGCGGAATACGTCTCGCGAGGCGCGCAAGCCAGCTTTCGCCGCGCGCGGGGTTACACCTCCAAACCGTTGTCGAGCAAAGTGGAGCGCGAGAAATTCTTCTCGGTCAGCAGCCTGACCGCGATGCGCGTCTATCCGGAAGGGGACATGGTGGAGGCGTTCTATACGGAATCAGAGCGGCTCGTGCGGTTCCTCGTCGCAAGCGACAAGGAGAAATTCATCGAGCTGGTTCAGCTTTGCGCCGCCGGCCAATCGTTCGATACCGCGCTCGTCCACACGAACGGCGCATCGTTTCCAAGCGTCGCCGCGTTGGAAGAACAGTTCGTCGCATACGCGGCCGCCGATGCCACGGCTCCGGCCCAGGATTAAGGCCGTGGCCACAGCGGTGCCGTGTTAAGAAATGTGACACTCGTGTGTCGCTCACTGACGCATTTTGCTGCGAACGAATCGCTCTCCCTAGGGGAAACGCTTCGGCACAGCCGCTGCTAAACGAAGAACCATGTTTACCATTTCTGCTTTCATCATCGCTGCCGGGTCCGTTTTCGTGAGCGTCCTTTGGGCGTGCAAAGAAGACCTGTCTGGGAGCATTTAAGCGAAACCGCATCCGCAAAGGCCCGCAGCTCGCGGCAGCGAAAATCGCTGATGTGAGCTGCGTTTCTTTACGTGCGGAGTGGTGCGGGTAAGGTCTCCGCCACGCATGGCGGTTACCGAAGCGCAGGTCAAAGAAGCACTCCAGACGGTCAAGTATCCCGGCTTCAGCCGCGATATTGTTTCGTTTGGGTTGGTGAAGGAAATCAACGTCGCGGGCGATCAGGTCACCGTGCAGATGGCGCTCGCAACGAACGACGCCGCCGTCCCTCGCACTATCAAAACGCAGGCCGAAGATGTTCTGCGAACGCTGCCGGGAGTGAGGCAGGCAAAGGTCCTGATCGACATCCACGCGCCGCCCGCAGGCGCAGGCGCAGCCGGAGTTGGTGCGACGCGAATCGAAGGCATCAAGCACGTGATCGCCGTGGCGAGCGGCAAAGGCGGCGTCGGCAAGTCAACCGTCGCCGCGAATCTTGCCGTTGCGCTTGAGCGAACAAAGGCACGCGTTGGTCTCTGCGATTGCGATCTCTATGGCCCAAGCATTTCGCTCATGTTTGGCACCCGCGAGCGCCCGACCGCGACCGAGGAAAACAAGATCATCCCGATCGAGCAGTACGGTCTCAAGCTCATGTCGATGGGCTTTCTGCTCGAGGACGACGCGCCCGCCATTTTGCGCGGGCCGATGGTGACGCGCTACACGCAGCAATTTCTCCGGCAGGTGGAATGGGGCGAACTCGATTACCTGTTACTCGATCTTCCGCCCGGGACCGGCGACATCCAGCTCACGATCGTGCAAACGGTCGCGCTGGCCGGCGCGATCATCGTGACGACGCCGCAGGAGGTCGCGCTGATCGATGCGCGCAAAGCTTCCACCATGTTCGAGAAAGTGAACGTGCCCGTGCTCGGCTTGATCGAGAACATGAGCTACTTCATCTCGCCCGATAGCGGGAAGCGTTACGACATCTTCGGCGCGGGCGGCGGTCAGCGTGAAGCAAAGCGGCTCCGGGTTCCATTGCTCGGCCAGATCCCGATCGATATCGCAACGCGTGAGTCGGGCGATCGCGGCATGCCGATAACCGCTGAAGCGGGCGACTCACCGATCGCGGCGGAGTTCATGAAGATCGCGCGCGGTTTGCGCGAAACCATCGGATGAGACAGTGCAGGAGCAACGTTCCAGGAGCGCAGGAGTTGAATAGGTATGCTCGATGCTCAGTCAATACTGGGCGGATTTGATTGACCCTGCTTGCTCCATATGAAAGACAATCCCGAGGTGGTTCCCGCGCAAAAAGAACAGTCTCAGTTCGTTAACAACTCCGTTCTCTACAAGGAGTTCCTGGCCGAGCGGGAAGAAATTTTGAAACATAAATGGATCGAGAGCGAGAAAGCCGGCTCTGATATCGGCTTTGAGAAGGCGCTGCTCGACTGGATTTTGAAGCATCGATCGAATTGGCGCGAGAAGCGCCGGGGGGAGGCGAAGAACCCGACCGCCGCCTGATCTTCCGTATCCTTTAAAGCGATCCCGTGAGGTCGCGAAGGAAACGCATGACTGCTTCGAACCCTCAATCCTCCGCCCCGGTTCCGGGCGTCCTGATCATGGACGCCGATGCGATCGCCCGCGCTTTGCGGCGATTGGCGCATGAAATCGTCGAACGCAATCCAGCCCTCGAGTCGATCGTCCTCGCGGGAATTCCCTCCCGCGGAATCGAGATCGCGCGACGGCTGGCGGCGTTGATCGAGGAATTTGAAAAGCGCTCGGTCGCCACTGGCGTGATCGATGTGGCGATGCATCGCGACGATGTGGGCAAACGCGCCGAGCTGCCGATGGTGCAGCCCTCGAATCTGCCTGTGCCGCTCGAAGGTCGCACGGTCATCATCGTAGACGACGTCTTCTACACCGGCCGCACGGTGCGCGCAGCGATGGACGCCATCGGCACCTTCGGCCGGCCCGCTCGGATCCAACTTGCGACGTTGATCGACCGCGGTCATCGCGAGCTGCCCATTCGGGCGGACTTTGTCGGGAAAAATATCCCCACCGCCGCGGGCGAACGGGTGCGATTGCGGCTGCAGAATGTCGACCAGGAACCCGACGCGGTTTGGTTGATCAAGGAGCCGGCGTGAGCATGCGCTGGCAACGCAAGGATCTGCTCGGCATCCGCGAACTTTCCGCGGAAGAGCTGACCTTCATCCTCGATACCGCGGACGCCTTTAAGCAAGTCGGGACGCGCGATGTTAAGAAAGTTCCCGCGCTCCGCGGCAAGACGCTGGTTAACTTTTTCGTCGAACCGAGCACGCGCACGCGCACTTCATTCGAGCTTGCCGCGATGCGATTGAGCGCGGACGTGATCAATATTTCCGCGACGACCTCCAGCCTAACGAAAGGCGAGACGCTCAAGGATACGGCGAAGATTCTGGAAGCAAATCATGCGGACCTGATCGTCCTGCGCCACAGCTCGGCCGGCGCCGCGCAGTTCCTGGCCGAGCGATTGCGAGCGAGCGTGATCAACGCCGGCGACGGCGCGCACGAGCATCCGACCCAGGCGCTGCTCGATCTTTATACCATCCGCGAACGGCGCGGCACGATCGCCGGTCTGCACATCGCGATCATCGGCGACATTCTTTTCAGTCGCGTCGCGCGGTCTAATATCTTTGGTCTGCTCAAGCTCGGCGCGAAGGTCACGCTGGTCGGCCCGAGCACTCTGGTGCCGCGGGAATTCGAGCGGCTCGGCGTCACCATCTCCAATCGCCTCGACGACATTCTACCAACCGTCGACGTGGTTAATCTGCTTCGCATTCAGCACGAACGGCAGCGAAAGGAATACTTCCCCGGACTAGGGGAATACATCCGCTTCTTTGGCCTAACGAAAGCTCGCGCTAAACTGCTGCGGCCGGATTGCCTGATCATGCATCCAGGCCCGATCAATCGCGGAGTCGAGATCGACAGCGAGTTGGCCGACGGCGTGCAGAGCGTCATCCTCGATCAGGTGACCAACGGCCTCGCCGTCCGCATGGCTGTCCTTTACCTCTGCGGAGGAATCTCCGGGCAATGAAGACGATCATCCGCGGCGGCCGCATCCTTGATCCGGCAAACAAGCGGGACGAAGTCGCCGATCTCATGATCAGCGATGGTCGCATCGTCGGCGAATTGGATGCACGCGACGCGCAGGTCATTGACGCGGCGGGCCTCATCGTTTCGCCGGGGCTGATCGACCTTCATGTGCACCTGCGCGAACCCGGCTTCGGTTGGAAGGAAACGATCGAATCCGGCGCGCGGGCCGCGGCTGCGGGCGGGTTCACCACCGTGGTTTGCATGCCGAACACTTCGCCCGTGGCTGACAGCCCGAGCACGATCGCGTGGATCAAGGATCGCGCCGCCGAAACAGCGTGCGTGAACGTGTTGCCGACCGGCGCGATTTCGAAAGGTCTGGCCGGCGAAGAAATGGCGCCGATCGGATCCCTCGCCCAGGCTGGCGTGGTCGCAATTACCGACGACGGAAAGTGCATCCAAAACAATGAGCTGATGCGGCGCGCGGTGGAGTACGCGCGCATGGTCGGCGTGCCGGTGCTCGATCACTGCCAAGACTACAACCTCGTCGGCAACGGTGTCGTGCACGAAGGTTACTGGAGCACGTTGCTCGGCCTGCCCGGCTGGCCGGCCGCGGGCGAGGAAGCGATCGTCGCGCGGAATATCCTCCTCGCGGAACTCTGTGATCATCAGATTCACTGCCAGCACATCAGCAGCGCCGGCAGCGTCCGGCTTTTGCGCGAAGCGCGCGCGCGCGGCGTGAAGATCAGCGGTGAAGTCTGTCCGCATCACATCGCGCTGACGGATGAGTCGATCCAGAACTTCGACACCAACTACAAGATGAATCCACCGCTGCGCACGGCGGACGACGTGGCGGCGCTGCTCGCAGGGATCGCGGATGGGACGCTGGAGATCCTGGCCAGCGATCACGCGCCGCATTCGCAGTTCGAGAAAGAGGTCGAATTCGATCAGGCGCCGTTCGGAATTCTCGGCTTGGAGACGGAACTCGGTTTGTTCATCGATCTCCTCGTGCAGCGAACAAAGACCATCGAGCTGCCGCGCCTGATCGAGATGTTCACGGTCAATCCCGCGCGCCTTCTGAAACTCGAAGCCGGCACCTTGTCGTCAGGCGCAGCGGCTGATGTGACGCTGATCGATCCGCAAGTGAAGTGGACGGTAGACGCGGACAAGTTCGAGAGCCTGTCGCGTAACACGCCATTTCACGGTTGGGAGCTCCACGGCCGTGCGGTGCGCACCATCGTGCGCGGGCAAACGGTCTGGCGACTCTAAGCGGAGTAGCCGCCGGAAATGTAGCGCTCGAGATGATCGAGCGTAGCGCTCTGCACGGAGATGACGTGCTTCACGAGGTCGCCGATGGAAATGACGCCGCGCAATTTGCCATTGTCCACCACCGGCAGATGGCGGATGCGCTTGTCGGTCATGAAGCGCAGGCAATCGTCCACGCTCTCGCGCGGATCAACGGTCGTGAGATCGGTCGACATGATCTCGTGGACGAACGTCTCGCGCGAACGCTTCCCACGCAGCATCACCTTCCGCGTGTAATCACGCTCCGAGATAATCCCGCGCAGCTCCTCGCCGTGCACCACGAGCAGCGCGCCGACGTTTTTCTCCGCCATCATCGAGACCGCTTCGAAAACCGTGGCGTCCGGCGAGATGGACCAGATCGCTCCGCTCTTTTGGTTGAGAATGGAATCAATCGAGCCGGTGACGTTCATGCGCTTAACCGGAGCGAGCCCTCCCCGCTCCGCCGCAGAACCGTAGCGCACTCGCTTTCCGCGGCGCAAGACTTTCTCTGTCGACGGCGCGAAATGCGGCGCTTACCGCGCTTTGTGCAGGACGAAGTTGAACTCGCACTGCTGCGGCCGAACGCATTGCACTTCCGCGGCGAGCGACAGCCGCAATGCCCGCAGGATCGCGGTGCCGCGCTCCAGTCGATCGGGGCGAACGGAATACGGAACTGGAAGTAACGTGCTGCGGCGTGAACGATTTGTTTTCATGCGCGCCATCATGCGGGGCCGGGTCGGACATCCGCTGTCCGAGCGAAAATTTTTCTGAAAAAATTTTCGGCGCCCGCATCTTGCCCGATGCGCGAAGCTGGATTCTCACGGCCGCCACTCGAGCGGATGATGCGAATTCACACGCGGCTGAAAGCGGCCGACTTCCCGAACTGCCGCAAGATCGCGGACGAGCTCGAGGTCTCGTCGAAGACCATCCAGCGCGACATCGATTTCATGCGCGATCGGCTTGGCCTCCCGATCGAATACGATCCGCTCCGCTTCGGCTTCTATTACACGGAGGAAGTCGACAGCTTCCCCAGTATTGAGGTCTCCGAGGGCGAAGTGGCCGCGTTATTCGTCGCGCAAAAAGCGCTGGCGCAATATCAGGGCACGCCGTTCGAGCGGCCGCTGCGTTCGGCTTTTCGCAAAATCGCCGACAGCCTGAAGGAGCGCGTGTCGTTTTCGTGGAGCGACCTCGAGGATGCGATCTCATTCCACAGCGCTGGCGCAAGCGTGGCCGATCTCGAGCTATTCGAAACGGTGAGCCGCGCCGTGTTGCGTTCGGTCGAGCTCGAGTTCGAATATCGGAAGCTGAACAGCAAAGGCTACGAGCCGCGGCGCGTCCGGCCGTTCCACATCGCGTGCCTCGAGAACCAGTGGTACCTCTTCGCCGAGGATCTCGACCGCAAACAATTGCGGACTTTCGCGCTGCCGCGCATGCGCTCCGTCCGCGCGACCAACACGCGTTTTCGGCGTCCGCCGAATTTCTCGATCGCGAAAGTCTTGAGCGGCAGCTTTGGCGTCTTCGAAGGCGGCCGGAAACATCGCATTCGTCTGCGGTTCGATGCGTTCGCGGCGCGCCTAGTGAGCGAGCGGACATGGCATGAATCGCAACGTTTCCGCCAGGTGAAAGACGGCAGCGCCACGCTCGAACTGGAGCTGGGCGGACTGGAGGAAATCGAACGGTGGGTGCTGAGCTGGGGCAGTCACGTTGAAGTGCTCGAGCCCCGGGAACTGGCCGACCGCGTTCGGAACCAGGCGCAGTCAGTCGCGCAGCTCTACGCCAAACGCGACAAGAGATAGCGGGCGTCATCATTGTCTGGCGTAACGCGGTGGAAGCGCGTTAGGCTCCGGCCGCTTAACGGAACCGATGAATCTTTTCGGGGAACTACGGCGGCGGAACGTTCACAAAGTGGCTCTCGTCTATGCCGTATGGGCGTGGCTGCTGATCGAGCTGCTCTCCGTTTTCTTTCCTCTGCTCGATGCTCCGGATGGCTTCCGGCAAATCCTTGTCGGCCTGATCGCGGCCGGATTCCCGATCGCGATCCTGATCGCGTGGCGTTACGAAATGACTCCCGCAGGTTTGAAACGGACGGAGCATCTGTCGCATCACGAGATTTTGCCGTACTGGAGCAAACGAAAGTTCGCGACGTTCGTGGTCGGGACGGCGGTGCTGGCGGCCGCGCTGTTCCTTTATCAATGCTCGCGCCTCTCCTCGCCGGGCCGCCACGCGGCCGCCGACGCGGCAGAGTCTCGTTAGGGGAGGTAACGATCGCGTTACCTTTCGCTCCGGCGCGCAGGCGGGTGGAAGCCGATTGACCGTTGTGGAGCCGCCGCTCCGTCGGTAGATTCCGGGGCCTTGAAGACACGTGTTTTTCTTTTCCTCCTTTTCGCTTTCGCCTCGCTCGAGCCGGCGGCGTTCGCTCAATCGGAGATGCCGGCAGCCGACACCAGCTCGCTCGATTTCAAGCAATGGGGCCTGCTCGCCGTGCAGGATGGCGGGCGGCGCAAACCGGTCGACACCTTCGCGCGGGAAGCGCTGATCAAGATCACCGGCCGCTCGACATATAAGTCGCCGGGCGGCAAGCGCTGGCAGGCGAACGACTTCGTGTTGTCAGCGCTGCTCGAGACCCGCGATTGGAAGAATGAGCCAATGGTACTGGTCTCACTCGGCAAACTGGTGGAGCAGCTCGGGCTTGATAAAACGCAGCGCCGTTTCTCCTTCGCGCAATTGACCGCGCTGCCGGAACTGAACCGGCTGGCGAACGAAGCGCACGATTTGCGTAAAGCGGAGAAGTCGTTAGACCGCGTGCAAAAGGAAGTGCTCAACGTGAGCGAGCGCTTGAGCCTCCTGACACGCATCATGGACGGCAGCGCTTTCCTGGTTATTCCTGCGCCGGAGAAGGTGACCGACGCGTGGGTCGTGCCGCCGGAATACACCAGCTTCTACAACGCGGAGCAGTTCGCGCCGGTCCAGACGCAATTGCAGGGATTCGCGAACGCGTACGTGAAGGCGGACGGCTTTGCGTTTGCGCGAGGCGCGCAGCAGTTACGGGAAGCGATCCGCGCGCTGAGTCCGAAGATTTATCCGACGGAGAAACAGCTGCGCCTAGAATACTTCTACAATCACTTCGAGGGCTTTTATCGCGCGGCGTGGTGCTACGGGATCGCGCTGGTGCTCCTCGGGATCGCTTATGCACGCGGGAAAGCGGGAATGCTGCGAAACGCGGGCGTCGTTTTGACCATCGTCGGCCTCCTCTTCCACGCGAGCGCCATCGTCATGCGATGCATGATCGCCGGCCGTCCGCCGGTGACGAACATGTATGAATCGATCATCTGGGTTTCGTTCGCGGTGACGTTCTTTGGGATGATCTTCTTCGCGCGTTATCGCGCGACCGTTTACCTGGTTGCGGCGGTGCCGGTCTCGTTTATCGCGTTGCTGCTCGTGCATCAGATGCCGATCGCGATGCCGTCGAGCATTGATCCGCTCGTGCCCGTGTTGCGGGATAATTTCTGGCTCACGATCCACGTGCTCACGATCACAATGAGCTACGCGGCGTTCGCGCTCGCGATGGGCTTCGGGCACATCCTGCTCTGGCGTTATGTGCGCAATCCGGCGGCCGCGCGGGCTGATCAGCCGATGCATTTCTGGCTCTACCGCGTGCTGCAACTTGGCGTTCTTTTGCTCGCCGCCGGCACGATTCTCGGCGGCGTCTGGGCAAATTATTCATGGGGCCGCTTCTGGGGTTGGGACCCGAAGGAAACGTGGGCGCTGATTGCGTTGCTTTGCTACATCCTCACGCTGCACGGAAGATTGGCGGGCTGGTGGACGCAATTCGGTCTCGTGGTGGCGAGCGTGGTTTGTTTTCTCGCGGTGCTGATGGCGTGGTATGGCGTGAACTTCGTTCTGGGCAAAGGCCTGCACAGTTACGGGTTCGGCATCGGCGGCGAGACTTACGTCGCCACGTTTGTCATCGCGGATCTGCTCTTTGTCGCGTTCGCGATCATGCGCCATCGCGCGAGCAAAGCGGCTACCCGGCAAGCGGTAGTGAAGGGCGAAACCGTCGCCGCCTAACCACTCGATGCCCGCCATTCAGCAAAGCACCGATGCGGTGCTGATGATCCGGCCCTATCGCTTTTATCCGAACCCGGAGACCGCGGCGGATAACGCATTCCAGCGCGCGGTCGAAGCGGGCGAGTTGCCGGCGGTTTCCGCCGCGGCGCAGGAGGAGTTCGATCGCGCGGTCGCGACTTTGCGGGAAGCGGGCGTGACCGTTCACGTCGTCGATGACACCGCGACGCCGGAGAAGCCGGACGCAGTTTTCCCTAACAACTGGTTCTCAACGCACCACGACGGACGCGTCGCGCTTTACCCGATGTATTCCGCGGCGCGACGTCGGGAGCGACGTCACGACGTGATCGATGAATTGCGGAAGCATTACGAGGTCACTGGCGTGAAGGATTACTCGAACGCGGAGATGGACGGCCGCTGTCTCGAAGGCACCGGCAGCCTCGTGCTTGACCACGTGCACAAGATCGCTTACGCCTCGCTTTCGCATCGCACGCATCCCGATGTGTTGAAGCAATTCTGCGACGATTTCGGATACGAAGCGGTCACGTTCCGAAGCGTCAGCGCGAGTGGTCAGCCGGTTTATCACACGAACGTCGTCATGTGTGTCGGCTCGGAGTTTGCGCTGATCGGTCTCGGGATGATCCCGGACGAAGCGGAACGAACAGGCGTGCAAAATCTGCTCGAAGCGACGGGCAAGGAAGTGATCGAGCTGGGCGCGGCGCAGATCGACGAGTTCGCGGGGAACGCGATCGAATTGCACAACGACCGCGAGAAACTGCTCGTGCTCTCGGCTCGGGCGGCGGCCGCGTTGACTGACAAACAACGCGAAACGATCGGCCGGTTCGCGCGCCTGCTGCCGGTGGCGCTGCCAACCATTGAGCTGGCCGGCGGGAGCGCGCGTTGCATGATCGCGACGATCCATCTGCCGCGCCGCTGACGCGGCGGCTTGCAGACTTTCGCAGGGCGGTCCGGAAGGCTCCGGGGAGGCCTGCAGATGTTCGCAATACGATTCCGAGGCGTTTGGGGATCATTGTAAATGTTTACAAGGCGGTTCCGAAGCTCCGGAGGAGGCCTGCAGACATTTACAAGGCGGTCCCAAGGCTTTGGGGGAGCATTGCAAACATTTACAATAGGGCTCCGGAAGCTCCGGGGAGGCTTGCAGATGTTTGCAGACGCCCGCGAACGACGTTTGGGGGGCACTTTTTCCGAAAAGAGCCGGGAAAACCGCCGCCGCAGCCCGGGATGGTGCGCGATAGAGGTTTCGAACCTCTGACCCCCTCCGTGTCAGGGAGGTGCTCTACCACTGAGCTAACCGCGCGAAACGGATTCGACTATGCGACTGGGCTTTCGACTTGGCAAGTTGATCGCCCGATGAGAACGAAAGGCGGCGGCGGCACGCAATCGCGCCGCCACAAATTCCGATGAACGATCGCACCGATTCCCCCGATTCCCCGAGCGAAATGATCACGCGCGACACCGCGCCGCTGAACGTGGAGATGCCGTTCTCCAGCTTGCGCGAGTTCATCACGCCTAACGAGCGGTTTTATGTGCGCGGACATTTTCCTATTCCGGAAGTGAACGCTGAGACGTGGCGGTTGAAGGTGGAAGGGGCGGTCGCGCGCCCACTGGAGTTGAGCTACGCCGAGCTGCGCCAGATGCCGGGGCAAACGATTACCGCGACGATGGAATGCGCGGGCAATGGCCGGTCGTTTCTCGAGCCGAAGGTGAAAGGAGTCCAATGGGACATGGGCGCGATCGGCAACGCGCAATGGACCGGCGTGCTGCTGCGCGATGTCATTGAACGCGCGGGCCTGCAGCCGTACGGCATCGAAGCCATCCTCGAAGGGAGTGACAAAGGCGCGATCAAAGAGCCGCCGCGACCGGCGGGCGAAATCCATTACGCCCGCAGTATTCCGATCAAGAAAGCGATGAGCAACGTGCTGCTCGCCTATGAGATGAATGGCGAGCCGCTGACGCCGGACCACGGCTATCCGGTGCGGGCGATTGTGCCGGGATGGTTCGGGATGGCATCGGTGAAATGGCTCCAGCGCGTCACGGTCACCGAGAGACCGTTCGGCGGTTATTACCAGACGATTGACTACGTCTACTGGGAAGAGCGGGACGGCTTCCCGACGATCGTGCCGTTGGCGGAGATGAAATTGAAGGCGCAGATCGCGCGACCGAGCATGGGCGAGCGTGTGCCTGCGGGCGCCGAGTATCGGGTGTTCGGCGCGGCCTGGGCGGGAGAAAATGAAGTCGCTGAGGTTGAGGTGAGCACGGACGGGGGCTCGAATTGGTCCGGCGCGAAGCTCCTCGGCGATCCCGTCCCCCATGCGTGGCGCTTCTGGGAGTTCACTTGGAAGACTCCGAGTAAGCCGGGCAAACACCGCCTCATAGCGCGGGCGAAAGATCCATCGGGCCAGACGCAGCCGGCCGAACGAAATGCCAATCACGGCAGCTACATGATCGACCACTGGCTGCCGATCGAAGTGGAAGTGCGCTGAGCGCGCGAACGTTGCGGGGTCAGGCCGCGAGTTTGACCGCGTCCTTGTGACCAAGAATGCGAACGGTCTGCTGGAGCTGCTCGACTTGGAGCGGCTTCTTCAGAACGGTAATCGGACCTTTCGCGAGAATGCGATCGAGCATGTCGCTGTCCGGATAGCCGGTGATGACTACGATCGGCAGCTCCGGATCGATCTTCTTCGCCGCCTCGTAAACGTCGTCCGCCGGGCCATCCGGCAATTTCAGGTCGAGGAAAAGCAGGTCGAAATGTTGTTTGTCGAGCGCGCTGAGCGCTTCCTTGACGGTGCCGACCACGACCCGACTGAAACCGATTTTCTTCAGGAAAACCTTGAACAAACTCTGCAGACTTTCGTCGTCATCGACCACGAGCACGGTCGGCTGGCCGGCCTTGTCTTCCTTGAGGATATCCTTGTCGAGCGCGGCCTTTTTGATGCGCCAGCGGCCTCCGATCTGGATCGCGGGAAGTTGCCCGCGTTGCACCAGGTAATAAACCGTGGGCAACGGAATCCGGAGGTATTTGGCAGTCTCTTTGACTGTCAACAGGTTATGCATGGGGGGAATTCAGGGCCTGCCAAGCGGAGAGGCAAGCCTTTTCGCTGGGAAGAGCTTGTCTAATTTCCATGGGGGCTGTCAATCACCTTTCTGGTCTCGTTAGGCGAGACCGCAAAAAAGTGCGCCCGCGGGGCGACTTGGAGGCGAATCAAGTGAGTCAACCCGGCCCGTTCGGTCGCCAATCGCGACTGGACAACCCGAAAGCGGCAGTTGAGGGTTGCCACCTTCATGAGCGTTCTGTTTTTCAAGCGATTTCTGCAGCGGCCCTTTCAAGTCGCTTCGATCATTCCCAGCTCAAACGCGCTCGTGCAGAGAGTGGCCAGCAAGATGGATTTCAGCGTCCCGCGGGTGATCGCGGAGTACGGTCCGGGCGAAGGCGTCCATTCGCGGGAGATCGCACGGCGGCTCCGGCCAGGGTCGCAGTTGCTCCTGTTCGAACTGGACCCGGATTTCTCCCGGGACCTCGAGCGCCAATTTGCCAATGATCCGCGCGTTCATGTGATCAACGCCGATGCCGCGACGCTCCCGCAGGAATTGCAGCGCCGCGGCATTCCTCACTGCGACTACATCCTCTCCGGCATTCCCTTCAGCATTCTCGAGGCGAACAAGAAGCGCGCGCTCCTGCAGAAAACGCACGAGGCCATTGCGCCGGGCGGCGCCTTCATCATCTACCAGGTCACGAACGAGCTGCGCTTTCCAGCACAGTGGGATCCGAAGCTTGGAATTCACGTGACTTGAAGTCGCGGC
>JADMIO011000789.1_pt1 | contig 25801 bp, 28 predicted proteins | sample 8958161 | NCBI WGS metagenome assembly JADMIO01 (sample SAMN16585339, study PRJNA669376) | soil metagenome | isolation source: Crop rotation soil | place: USA: Cullars Rotation, Alabama | collected 2011 | reverse complement strand
AGTGCTGCACCTGTGTGCGGGCTGGCCCGGGATCACCGCCTCGGCCCGCGCCGTCGCACTGGCCGACCCGCGCGCGGAGTCGGTGCTGGAATCGCTGAGCCGGCTGCGCATCCTCGACGCCGGACTCCCGCCACCGGAACCGCAGGTCACCATCCTCGACGCCGCCGGAAACTTCTGCGGCCGGGTCGACTTCTACTGGGACGAGTTCGGCGTGGTCGGCGAAGCCGACGGCAGGGGCAAATACGAGAAGGCCACCGACTCGCTGACTGGTGAGAAGAACCGGCAGGGCTGGGTCGAGGACGCCGGGCTCATTGTCACCCGATGGGGCTGGAACGACCTCGACCCCTTCGCCGCCACCGCCGACAAACTGCGCAACGCGTTCGCCCGCGGCCTGCGCCCGGACCGGGCACCGCGAGGCTGGCAAACCTGGCGGCCAGGCCAACCCTGGCCCCGCGGAATCGTCGCTAGTTGATCGCCACAGCGACACTTTCGCGGGGCCATGTGCGACCTAGACGCCGACGGCCTCTTCCAGCGCGGTGAGCTCGTCGTCGAGGTAGCCGAGCAGGCGTTGCAGGTGCGGGACGGTGCGCCGGCAGCCGGTGAGGCCGAACGCGATCTCGTTCGAGTAGCTGGTGCAGGTGATGTTGAGCGCCTGGCCGTCGAGCGGGATCGACAGCGGGTAGAGGCCGTCCAGCCGGGCGCCGTTCCAGTACATCGGCTCGCGCGGGCCCGGCACGTTGGAGATGACGAGGTTGAACGGCGGCCGCACCGCGCCGGTGAGCCGCAGCGCCGGCCAGATGGCGAGCGGGCTGACGCCCAGCGCGCTCATCGCGAGGATCTGCGTGGGCGACATGGTTCGCAGGGTTTCCTTGCCCTCGGTCATCGACGCGTGGACGGTGGCGAGCCGGTCGGCGGGGTCGTCGAGGTGCGTGCCGAGGTTGCACATGATGACGCCCACCGCGTTGCCGCCGCCGTCGCCACCGGACTTCTCGTCGGAACTGTGCAGCGACACCGGCACCATCGCGATCAGCGGGTCGTCCGGCAGGGCGGACAGGCTCAGCATGTAGTTGCGCAGCGCGCCCGAGCACATCGCGAGCACGACGTCGTTGACGGTGGCCTCGGCGGCCTTGCCCACCGCGCGGATGCGGTCGATCGCCCACGACTGTCCGGCGAAGCGGCGGGCGCCGGTGATCTGCACGTTGAGCATCGACTTCGGCGCATCGAAGGACAGCGTGCTCGACTGCTGCTTGAGCGCCCGGTCGATCGTGCGGTACAGCGCCGGACCGAGCCCGGCCGCCTCGCCGAGCAGCCCGAGCGCCTGCTTCGCGGGACCGGGGCGCTCCCGGTCGCGGTTCTCGCGCGGCTTGCGCGGTCGCGGCGCCCACGGCGGCGGCATGTCCCGCTCGTCCGGGTCGGCGCTCAGCATCCGGCCGAGCAGGCGCAGTGCCGACACCCCGTCGACGAGCGAGTGGTGCACCTTGAAGTAGACCGCGTAGCGGCCGTCGTTCAGCCCTTCGATCTGGTGCATCTCCCAGAGCGGGCGGTGCCGGTCGAGCAGCGTCGAGTGCAGCCGCGAGCAGAGGGCGAGCAGTTCGAGCACGCGGCCCGGTTGCGGCAGCGCGTTGCGCCGCACGTGATGTTCGAGGTCGAAGGCCTGGTCGAGCTCCCAGCCCCACTGCCCGAGGCTGGTGATCGAGCGGCGTGGTCGCTTCTGGAACAGCGGCGAGACCTGGTCCTGCTCGATCGCGTCCTCGAACATGGCCCGGACGTCGAGCGCGGTGGCGCCGTCCGGCGGTTGGAACAGCTGCAGGCTGCCCACGTGCATCGGGTGCTCGCGCGATTCACCGAGCAGGAACAGCGAACTGGTCGGCGACATCGGCAGCAACATTGCCTCATTGTCCCCATCGGTACGGTGGAGCAGAACGGTCGGGCCGGAAAGGACGGTGCGCAATGGTCGACTTCGGTGAGCTCAAGGACAAGGCCGAGAAGTTGGCCGAGGAGCACGCCGGCCAGGTGGACAACGCCATCGACAAGGCCGCCGACCTGCTGGGCGGCAAGTTCGGGCACCAGTCGCAGGTCGAGCAGGGCGCCGAGAAGCTCAAAGACCTGTTGCCAGGCTCCGGCGGCGACGACGACGGCAAGCCGAAGGCCAAGGGCGCGGGTAAGCGCCCCGGACCGCACCCCGGCAAGCACCCCGGCGGCGGCCCCGGTAAGGGCGGCGCCGGCAAGGGCAAGCGGGACGGCAAGGCCGCCGGGCCGCGCTAGGCCGCGGCCGCCTCACCAACCGGCGGGCAGTGGCCGTCCTTCGGCGAACCCGGCGCTGCTCTGCACACCCAGCACCGCGCGCTCGTGCAACTCGGGGAGCGTGGTCGCGCCGGCGTACGTGCACGCCGAGCGCACGCCCGCGGTGATCGCGTCGAGCAGGTCCTCGACGCCGGGACGGGTCGGGTCCAGGTACTGCCGGGCGCTCGAGATGCCCTCTTCGAACAAGGCCTTGCGGGCGCGATCGAAGCCGCTCTCCCCCGCCGTCCGGTTCGCGACGGCGCGGGCCGAGGCCATGCCGAAGCTGTCCTTGTAGGCGCGGCCGTCGGCGGCGACGTGCAGGTCGCCGGGCGACTCGTACGTGCCGGCGAACCACGACCCGATCATCACCGCGGACGCGCCGCCGGCCAGGGCCAGTGCCACGTCGCGCGGGTGCCGCACCCCACCGTCGGCCCAGACGTGCCGGTCCAGGTCGCGCGCCGCGGCGGCGCACTCGACGACCGCGGAGAACTGCGGCCGGCCGACGCCGGTCATCATCCGGGTGGTGCACATCGCGCCCGGGCCCACGCCGACCTTGACGATGTCGGCGCCGGCCTCGATGAGGTCGTGGGTGCCCTCGGCCGACACCACGTTGCCGGCCGCGACCGGCACCGAGGGCGCGAGCGAGCGCACCGCGGCGAGCGCCTCGACCATCCGTTCCTGATGGCCGTGCGCGGTGTCGAGCACGAGCACATCGATGCCGGCGTCGAGCAGCTCGGCCGCGCGGCTCTTGACGTCGCCGTTGACCCCCATCGCGGCGGCGATGCGCAGCCGTCCGTCGTCGTCGACCGCGGGCTGGTAGATCGTCGAGCGCAGCGCACCGGTGCGGGTGAGGACGCCGACCACCTTGCCGTCCGCGTCGACCACCGGGGCGAGCTTGCGCCGTTGCGCGTCGAGCACGTTGAACGCGCTGACCGGGTCGACCGGTTCGCTCAGCGTCAACGGGTGCGCGCTCATCACCTGGTGCAGCTGCGCGAACCGCTCGGCGTGGCCGCAGTCGGCCTCGGTGACGACGCCGACCGGCCGCTGGTCGTCATCGACGACGACCACCGCACCGTGGGCCCGCTTGGGCAGCAGCGCGAGCGCGTCGCTGACCGTGCTCTGCGGGGTCAGCGTCACGGCGGTCTCGACGACGAGGTGCCGCTGCTTGACCCAGGTGACGACCTCGCGCACGACGGCGACCGGGATGTCCTGCGGCAGCACGGCGAGACCGCCGCGCCGGGCCACGGTCTCGGCCATCCGCCGCCCGGCGACCGCGGTCATGTTCGCGACCACGATCGGGATCGTCGTGCCGCTGCCGTCGGCGGTCGCCAGGTCGACGTCGAAGCGCGACCCGACCTCGGAGCGGGCCGGGATCATGAAGACGTCGTCGTAGGTCAACTCATACGACGGGGGCGGGCCAACGAAGCGCACGAGAACTCAACCTACGCTGATCCGGTGCTGGCGGTTTTCGACATCGACGGCGTCGTCGCCGACGTCCGGCACCGGCTGCACCACCTGAAGCGGCGCCGGGCCTGGGACGCGTTCTTCTCGGCCGCCGACGAGGACGGCCTGTTGGCCGAAGGCGCCGCGCTCGCCCGCGATCTCGCGATGCGTCATGACGTCGTGTGGCTGACCGGTCGCCCGGAGTGGCTGCGCGACCTGACCGCGGACTGGCTGGCCCGGCACGATCTGCCGGGAACCGAACTTCACTTGCGGCCGTATCACGATTACCGGCCGGCTCCTCTCTACAAGGTGGAAGTACTGCACAAACTGGCGCCCCGCGGGATCGCCGCGGTCGTCGACGACGACGACCAGGTGGTCCAGAAGGCGCTGGCCGCGGGCTTCCCGGCCGTCCTGGCCGACTGGGTACCGCGCGACAGAACGTTGCGAGATGCGCAAGATCGCGAGGGACGGACGTGATGTCCGCATAAAGATGATGTTAGATTACGGTGAGGTAACGATTTTACACGAATCTAACATGACTTTCCGAACACGAATTATAAATAGTTGCCAACAGGCCGCGCCGAAGTGCTGGACAACTGGGGATTCAAGGGCACACTAGGCAAGGCACCAACCGAAAGCGATTACAGGACAGATCATGATCGACACCGAAGTCGAGTCGAGCGCACGCCACACCTGCGTGCATATCCCCTCGTGCCCCAGCGCTGAAGCCGTCGACCGCGACGCCGCTCACGTCATCTCCGCCCACCCCGAGCAGGGGTGGAGTCTTCTTTGCAACGGAGTCGTCGTCTTCGAGGACTTCGGTGAGCTGCTGCCCAACGGCACCAGCATCGCGGCCCGCACCAGTGACCTGTGCCGCATGACGTCCCCGCACCGCAAGAGCGCTTAGCTTTCCGCGCCGCCAGACGGGTGACTACCTGCTGGCGCCGACTACCAGCCACATCAACGCCGCTCCGCCGACCGTGCACACCAGCGTCATGCGCGACGCGTGCCGGGCGTGCGCCTCGGGCAGGATGTCCGAGGTCGCCAGGTAGAGCAGGAAGCCGGCGAAGTAGCCCAGGTACACGCCGGTGGTGCTCGCCGGGAGGCTGATCAGGCTGCCGATCAGCACGCCGGCGACCGGGGCGATCGCGTCCAGGCCCAGCAGGGTCAGGGCCTTCTTGCGGGCGTTGCCGTACAGCGACGTGATCGTGAAGGTGTTGAAGCCGTCGGCGAAGTCGTGCGCGATCACCGCGACGGCGACCGCCAGGCCCACCTCCTGCCCCACCTGGTAGCCCAGCCCGATTCCGATTCCGTCCAACGTGCTGTGGACGACCAACCCGCTGCCGGCCAGCAGCCCAACCGACTCCATGCCGTGGTGGTGGCCGGTGAACTCCTTCTCGTGCCCGCGGTGGATCGCGAGCGACCGCTCGAGCACGTGCACGGTGAAGAACCCGGCGATCGTCGCGAGCATCGCCACGGGAACGCCGTACAACCGGTGCGGCTGCTGGTCGAGCGCCTCCGGCAGCAGGTCGAACGCCGCGACGCCCAGCAGCACGCCGGCCGCCAGACCGAGGACGAGGTGCAGCCGATCCCGGGCCCGCACTGCCACGACTCCCCCGAGCAGCGTCGAGCAACACGCCGCTACCGCCAGCAGGTACTGCACGCGGGAACCATACCCGAAACGGGAACCATTCTCATTTGCTCCCCCGAGTTGTCAGCCGCGGAAGACGGTGCGGCCGGCGTCGCCGAACGGCTCGTCCCGGTCACGGACGGCCTGCCGGAATCCGTCCGAGGCGGCCCGCTCGACGAACGCGTAGCCCTCGCGGGTGTGCCGGGCGATCCCGTCGAAGACCGTGCTCACGAGCCCGCTGGTGGCAACACCCTGCGCGAGCAGCGCGGAGTTCAGCGCGAGCTTGGCCATGACGAGCTGGTTGACCGGCATCCGCGCAATGCGGTTCAGCAGCACCTCGGCGCGTTCGTCGAGTTCGTCGGGCGGCGGCGCCTCGACGGCGAGCCCCCAGTCGGCCGCCTCGGCGCCGGTGATCGTGTCGCCGGTGAACAGCAGTCGCTTGGCCCGCTGGTCGCCGAGCCGGTGGGCCCACATGCCGGCGGCCGGGATGCCCCAGACCCGGGTCGGCGGGTAGCCGATCTTGGTGTCGGCGGCGGCGATGATCTGGTCGGCGAACAGCGCGATGTCGGTGCCCCCGGCCACGCAGAACCCGTGGAGCTTGGCGACCGTCGGCTTGTCGGCGTGCAGCAGGCTGGCGAAGCCGCGGTTGAACCGGCTCATCATCGCGTAGTCGACCATCGGGTCCCAGGGGCGGGACGGTTCGTGGTTGCGCGCCTGGGCAACCGGGTCGAGCACGGTGCCCTCGCGTGGCTGGGTGTCGCGCCCCACCCATCCCTCTCCCTGCTGCCCCTCGGCGAAGATGCCCAGGTCGTAGCCGCCGCAGAAGCCGCGCCCCCGCCCGGACACCACCATCACGTGCACCCGCGGGTCGAGGTCGGCGCGCTCCACGGCGTGCGCGAGGTCGAGCGGGGTGTCGGCGGTTATCGCGTTGCCCTGCTCCGGGCGGTTGAACGTGATCCGCGCGATGCGGCCGGTGACCTCGTAGGTCAGGGTCGGGTAGGTCGCCTCGTCGGCCGGCGTCGGACGACCGGCGAACAGCGAGTCCTCGCCTTCGGCCAGCCCGCGCGACCAGCTCACTGCACGCGGGCCCGGTCGAGGATCGCGGCGGTGTCGAGCCCGGCCGGCAGCGTTCCGTAGGCCACGCCCCAGTCGCGGGCGAGCCGGGACGCGACGAACGCCTCGGCGACCGCCGGGTCGCCGTGCCGGAGCAGCAACGAGCCCTGCAGCAGCATCGCCAGCTGCTCGACGGTGCGCCGCGCGCGGAACTGCAGGTCGTCCAGATCGGACAGCTCCTTGCGAACCAGCGCGAGGGCGTCGTCGAAGCGCGGGTCGGTGCCGGCGGCGAGCTCGAGTTCGGCGAAGAACGCCTCGACCGTGTCGGGCTGCTTGGCCATCGCGCGCAGCGTGTCGAGCGCGGCGACGTTGCCCGAGCCCTCCCAGATCGACACGAGCGGCGCCTCGCGGTAGAGCCGCGGCATCCCGGAGTCCTCGACGTAGCCGTTGCCGCCCAGGCACTCGAGTGCCTCGACGGTGTGCGCCGAGAGCCGCTTGCACAGGTAGTACTTCGTGACGGCGAGCGCGACCCGCTGGAACGCCTTCTCGCCCGCGTCGCCGCGGACGCCGCGGTCAACCGCACCGGCGATGCGCATGACGACGGTGGTGGCGGCCTCGGAGTCGACCGCGAGGTCGGCGAGCACGTTGACCATCGCGGGTTGCTCGAGCAGCGCCTTGCCGAACGCCTGCCGGTGGGTGGCGTGGTGAATGGCGTGGGCCAGCCCGACCCGCATGCCGCCGGCCGCCATCAGCGAGCAGTCCAGCCGGGTCATGTTGACCATCTCGATGATGGTCGCGACGCCGCGCCCCTCGTCCCCGACCAGCCAGCCGAGCGCGCCGTCGTACTCCACCTCGCCGGAGGCGTTCGACTTGTTGCCGAGCTTGTCCTTGAGCCGTTGCAGGTAGAAGGCGTTGCGGCGGCCGTCCGGCAGCACTCGCGGGACGAGGAAGCAGGACAGCCCGCCCGGAGCCTGGGCGAGGGTGAGGAACAGGTCGGACATCGGCGCCGAGGTGAACCACTTGTGCCCGGTGAGCCGGTAGCCGCCGTCGCCGTCCGGGACGGCGCGAGTGGTGTTGGCCCGGACGTCCGAACCGCCCTGCTTCTCGGTCATCGACATGCCGGCGATCAGGCCGCGCTTGGTCAGTGGCGGCGCCAGCTCGGGGTCGTACTCGGCGTTGGACAGCAGCGGTTCGTAGGCAGCGGCGAGGTCGGGCGTGGTGCGCAACGCCGGGACGACCGCGTACGTCATCGAGATCGGGCACATGTGCCCGGCGTCGGCCACGCCCCAGGCGATCACCTTCGCGGCCCGGGCGACGTGGCTGCCGACCCGCCCGTCGGCCCACGGGGCGCCGTGCAGGCCCCGGGCCACCGCCGTCCGCATCAGGTCGTGGTACTGCGGTAGGTACTCGACCTCGTCGACGCGGTTGCCGTACCGGTCGTGCGTGCGCAGCACCGGCGGGTGCTCGTTCGCCAACCGGCCGGCCTGCTGCCAGTGCGAGCTGTTGCCCAGTTCGCCCAGCTCGCGCACCTCGCCCTCGGCCCAGCCGGCGCCCTCGCGGTGCAGCCCTTCGAGCAACGCCGGGTGGGTCGTGATGTCGGCGCCGACGAGCGGCGGCACCTGGTTCGTGACGTCATGGGTGGGCACGGGAACCTCCGACGGCGCGGTGGGCGAACTGGATGAGGGTGGGGACGGTGTGCGGGTCTTCGGAGCCGGCCGCGAGCGGGCCGACGAGGGCCTCGCCGATCGCGCCGACGAGGGCGGCGGCGACGACCGTGGGGTCCTGGGGCGGCAGCTCGCCACTCGCGATGCCGGCGGCGATGGCCTCGGCGATCACGTCGCGGAACGCGCGGCGGAACTCGAGCCGCAGTTCGTCCACGATCGGGTCGACCGGTTCGCTGAGCAGCGCGTACGCGCGGCGCGGGTGCTTGAGCGCGCGCCCGGCGAACGTCTCGATGACGGCCGCGGTGCGGTCGGTCGCGCTTCCCGAGCACGCGGCGGCGCGAACCGCCTCGACCTCGCGGCTGACGATGCTGCGGAACAGCTCGGCGACCAGGTCGGCCTTGCCCGGGAACTGCTTGTACAGGGTGCCGGCGGCGACTCCGGCGCGCGCCGCGACCGCGGCCATGCTGCAGCCGGCGTAGCCGGACTCGGCGAGCAGGTCGCCGGCCGCGGTGAGGATGTCGGCGCGCTGGGCGTCCAGCCGAGCCTGGATCAGCGGGGTACGCCGATAGGCCACGTCAAGAAGTGAATCATAGATTCACTTCTTGACGCAAACCGTCGCCGCGACGGCTGGCGGCCGGCTGTCCGGGCCGGCCACCAGCCGCGTCGCGAGATCCGCTATTGGCGACGGATGTAGCCGCCGCCCGCACCGGTGATCTCGACCTGGAAGCGGATCGACTCCCAGTGCAGCCGGACGTAAGTCATCTCGACGTCGACCGTGCCGCCGAGGACCCCGGTCTGGCCGCGGAGGTAGGGATCGCCGAAGCTGCCGGTGACGTTGAAGTTCTGGCCGAGCCCGCTGTAGTCGAGGATGGCCCACAACCGCGCCTCGTGCAGGAACCGGCCCGCGCCCTGCAACCGGCCGCCGTAGCGCCAGGTGCAACCGATGCGCAGCGAGGTGCCCGAGGACACCCCGTGGTCGGCGGCGAACGAGGAGTAGGTCAGCGCGTACCCGACGGTCTGCTCCGCCTCTTCGGCCCAGTCCAGCTCGCCCGGCTGGTGCCCGCTGGGCACGGCGAACGCCGGATTCGGCATGTGAATCGATTCGCCGTTCTGCATGATGCTGGCGACGTCCTTGGCGGCGTTCCAGACGTCGGTGAAGGTGATCGCGTCGCCCATCAGGCCTGCCCTCCAGCGTCAGCAGCCGGTTCGTCACCGAGGACGTCGCCGGTTTCGGCCTGCGAACTGTCGTCCGGAACCGTGTCGGCGTTCGGCTGGAAATGCGGCTTGAGCCGCTCGGTGATCTGCTCTTCGGACGTGACCGCGGCCAGTTCCTCGGTGCTCGGTTCGCCGCCGCCCTGCGCCGGGTCGGCTGCGGCCGCTGGGGCCGCGGCGCCGCCGCTCGCCGATGCCGGGTCGCCACCGGCGGCACCGCCCTCGATGGCTTGCCACTGCTGGTTCGACTCGTCCCACCAGTAGTGCCCGTCCTCGGAGCGCTGCGCGCCCTCTGGCACTTGGGTCATAGGAGTTCCTCTCGCTCGACGCCCGGCGCGCTCTAGCCAGCGCGCTCGGATGTACCGGTCACCCCCGTCCGTCGAGCATGCTGGGCCGCGAGCGGCGGGGTGAGGCTCGGTCGGTACCTCGCACGGGCGGTTCCGGCTGCCCTAAGGGGCACATCGGGCGACGGCGGCGACCGATCAAATCCGTTCGAGAATGGTCACGTTGGCCTGGCCGCCGCCCTCGCACATCGTCTGCAGCCCGTAGCGGCCGCCGGTGCGCTCGAGTTCGCCCAGCAGGGTGGCCATCAGCTTCGTCCCGGTGGCGCCGATCGGGTGGCCGAGCGCGATCGCGCCGCCGTTGACGTTCACCTTGCCCAGGTCGGCGCCGAGATCCTTGGCCCAGGCCAGCACGACCGGTGCAAACGCCTCGTTGATCTCGACCAGGTCGATGTCGTCGAGCGTCAGGCCCGCCTTGTCGAGCGCGTGCTGGGTGGCCCGGATCGGCGCGGTGAGCATGTAGACCGGGTCGTCGCCGCGCACCGACAGGTGATGCACGCGGGCCCGCGGGGTGAGCCCGTAGCGCACGACGGCTGCCGCCGACGCGATCAGCACCGCGCTGGCCGCGTCGGAGATCTGCGACGACACCGCGGCGGTGATCCGTCCGCCGTCCCGCAGCGGCTTCAGCGCGGCCATCTTCTCGAGGCTGGTGTCGGCGCGCGGCCCCTCGTCGGTGGTGAAGTCTCCGACCGGGACGATCTCGCGCTCGAACCGTCCCTCGGCGATGGCGGTGAGGGCGCGCTGGTGGCTCTGCAGCGCGAACTCCTCCATCTGCTCGCGGGAGATGTCCCACTTCTCGGCGATCAGGTCCGCGGCCCGGAACTGGGACACCTCTTCCTCGCCGTAGCGCTTGGCCCAGCCGGTGCTGCCGGCGAACGGCGTCTCGAAGCCGAACTGCGGGCCGACCATCATCGCCGAGCCGATCGGGATCGCGCTCATGTTCTGCACGCCGCCGGCCACGACCAGCTCGGCGGTGCCGGCCAGCACCGCCTGCGCCGCGAAGTGCACCGCCTGCTGGCTCGACCCGCACTGGCGGTCGACGGTCACGCCCGGCACCTCGTCCGAGAACCCGGCCGCCAGCCAGCAGGTGCGCGCGATGTCGCCCGCCTGCGGACCGAGCGTGTCGACGCAGCCGAAGATCACGTCGTCGACGTCGTCCGGGTCAGCGGTGGGGTTGCGCTCGAACAGCGCGGTCAGGACGTGTGCGCCCAGGTCAGCCGGGTGCAGCTGCGCAAGCGCGCCGTTGCGGCGGCCGACCGGGGTGCGGATCGCGTCGACCACATAGGCCTCAGCCACGGTGTGCTCCTTCGGTCGCGATCCCGTCCAGAACGATCGAGAGGTACTGGCGGGCGATTTCGTCGACGGTCAGCTTGCCCCCGGGGCGATACCAGCTCACGCCGACCCAGACCGTGTCGCGCAGGAAGCGGTACGACAGCTCGACGTCGAGGTTGGGACGGAAGCTGCCCTCGGCGATGCCGGCCTCGAGCACGTCGTGCCACATCGCGCGGAACTCGGTGAGCCGTTCGCCGATGTAGGCGAAGCGCGGCTGCTCGGCCAGCCGGCGCGCCTCGGCCTGGTAGATCGCCACCGCGGCGTGATGCCGGTCGATGGCCGCGAAGCTCGCCACGACGACGGCTTCCAGCGTGGCCCGCGGGCCCAGGTTGCGGGCGACGATCTCGCGGTAGCGCGCGAACAGGTCGTCCAGGAAGCCGCGCAGGATCTCGTCGACCATCGACTCCTTGGAGTCGAAGTGGTGGTACAGGCTGCCCGACAGGATGCCGGCGGCGTCGGCGATGTCGCGCACGGTGGTGGCCCGCAGCCCGCGCTCGGCAAACATCCCGGCGGCGATCGCGAGCAGTTCGGCCCGCCGGTCGGTGGTCGGGGCCGCGCTCATGCGTCCCCCTCGCTGCGCTCGGGGTGCGCACGAGATTCTGCCATCGCTCCGCAAGCTGCGCTCATGCGTCCCCCTCGCTGCGCTCGGGGTGCGCACGAGATTCTGCCATCGCTCCGCAAGCTGCGCTCATGCGTCCCCCTCGCTGCGCTCGGGGTGCGCACGAGATTCTGCCATCGCTCCGCAAGCTGCGCTCATGCGTCCCCCTCGCTGCGCTCGGGGTGCGCACGAGATTCTGCCATCGCTCCGCAAGCTGCGCTCATGGATGTTGGCTGCTCACGGACACGACCTCGCCGGTGAGGTAGGACGAGTAGTCGCTGGCCAGGAACACCATCACGTTGGCGACCTCCCACGGCTCGGCGTAGCGGCCGAACGCCTCGCGCCGGGTGAGTTCGGCGAGCAGTTCCTCGCTGGTGACCTTCGCGAGGTGCGGGTGCATGGCCAGGCTCGGCGCGACCGCGTTCACCCGGATGCCGTGCTCGGCCGCGTCGAGCGCCGCGCACCGGGTGAGCGCCATGACGCCGGCCTTGGCCGCCGCGTAGTGCGCCTGGCCGGGCTGGGCCCGCCAGCCGATCACCGAGGCGTTGTTGACGATCGCTCCCCCGCCGCCCTGCGCAACCAGTTGCCGCAGTGCGGCGCGGGTGCATCGGAACGTGCCGTTGAGCGTCACGTCGAGCACCCGCGTCCACTGCTGGTCGGTCATCTCGAGCAGCGACGCGGTGCCGCCGAGCCCGGCGTTGTTGATCATCACGTCGAGCCGGCCGAAGGTGTCGACGGCGGTGCCGATCAATCGCTGGACGTCGTCCTCGACGGTGACGTCGCAACGGGCCGCGGCGACCGCGTCGCCGTGCTCGGCCTTCAACGCGTCGAGCGTCTCGCCGAGCCGGCGCTCGTGCGTGTCGCTGACGAGGACCTGCGCGCCCTCTTCGAGGCAGCGCCGCGCGGCCGCCGAGCCGATGCCGGCACCGGCCGCGGCGGTGACCACCACGACCTTGCCGGCGAGCAGGTCGTGCGCCGGCGGGCACGACGGCGGGTTCATTTCGTCGGGTGATCTCACGCCCGCACCTCGCGGGGCAGCCCGAGGACGCGCTCGGCGATGATGTTGCGCTGGATCTCGTCCGACCCGCCGTAGATCGTGTCGGCCCGGGTGAACAGGAACAGCCGCTGCCACTCGTCCAAGTCGTCAGCACCCTCGGGGCCCGCGAGCATGCCGGCCGGGCCGGCCACCCGCATCGCCAGTTCGCCCAGATCGCGGTGCCAGTGCGCCCAGAGCAGCTTGGCCACCGATGCCTCACCGGCGCCCGGGTTCTCGTTGGCGAGCGTGCGCTGGGCGTGCGCGCGCATCACGTCCAGCCCGATCCGGGACCGGGTGAGCGCCTCGCGCACCGACGGGTCGTCGATCGCTCCGCTGGTGCGGGCGAGCGCGATGACGCCGTCGAGTTCGCGGCGGAACTCGACCTGCTGGCCCAGGGTGGCCACGCCCCGCTCGAAGGCGAGGGTGCCCATCGCGATCCGCCAGCCGTCGCCCGGCTCGCCGACGACCATCGATGCTTCGGTGCGCGCGTCGTCGAAGAACACCTCGTTGAACTCGGCGGTGCCGGTGAGCTGGCGGATCGGCCGCACCTCGACGCCGGGTTGCTTCATCGGCACCAGCAGGTAGGAGAGGCCCTTGTGCCGGGACGAGCCCGGCTCGGTGCGCGCGATGACGAAGCACCAGTCGGCGACCTGGGCGAGTGAGGTCCAGACCTTCTGCCCGGTTACGGACCACTCGCCGTCGGCCAGTTGCGCGGTGGTGCTCACGCCGGCCAGGTCGGACCCGGCGCCCGGCTCGGAGTAGCCCTGGCACCACAGCTCGTCCAATGACTTGATCTTTGGCAGGAACCGGGCCTGCTGCTCGGGCGTGCCGAACGCGATGAGCGTCGGGCCGATCAGCTGCTCGCCGAAGTGGTTGACGCCGTGGGGCGCGTTCGCGCGCGCGTACTCCTCGTGGAAGATCACCTGCTGCGCGATCGACGCGCCGCGGCCGCCGTGCTCGACCGGCCAGCCCAGGCACGTCCACCCCGCCGCGGCCAGGTGTTTATGCCAGGCCAGCCGCTCGTCGAACGCCTCGTGCTCGCGGCCCGGCCCGCCGGTGCCGCGCAGCCGGCCGAATTCACCGCTCAGTTCGGCCTCGAGCCAGCCACGCACCTCGGCCCGGAACTGCTCGTCCCGCTGGCTGGTGCTCACGCCGGTACGGTACCCTACCAAGCACTTGCTAGGTAGGAGTTCATGACCACCGTCCCCTCGGCTCTGCTGCGCGCTGCGCGCGAGTTCGGTGGTGCCCAGGCGGTGGTCGACGGCGACGTGACGCTGAGCTGGGACGAGCTTCTGGCCGCCGTGCGCACGATGGCGCGCGCGTTCATCGGGCGGGGCGTGGACGCCGGCGAGCGGATCGCGATCTGGGCGCCGAACACCTGGCACTGGGTCGTCGTGGCGCTCGGCGCGCACTACGCCGGGGCCACCCTCGTCCCGGTCAACACCCGGTACACCGGGCACGAGGCGCTCGACATCCTGGACCGCACCCACGCCCGGGTGCTGGTCGTCGCCGGCCCGTTCCTCGGCACCGACCGGCTTTCCGACCTGCGCCGGGTGGCCGGGGCCGGCGCGTTGCGCGGGTTGCACACGGTCGTGCAGATCCCGGCCGACGACGCGCCGGTGGCCGACGGCGCGATCGGCTGGGCCGAGTTCGCCGAACTCGCGGCGGCCGTGCCGGTGGCGGACGCCGACGAGCGGGCGGCGGCGGTGCGTCCCGGCGACGTGAGCGACATCCTGTTCACGTCCGGCACCACCGGCCGCAGCAAGGGCGTGCTGTCGGCGCACCGGCAGGCGGTTGACGTCGCCCGGGCCTGGGCCGAGTGCGGCGAGGTCGGCGCCGGGGACCGCTACCTGATCGTCAACCCGTTCTTTCACAGCTTCGGGTACAAGGCCGGCATCGTGGTGTGCCTGCTCACCGGCGCCACAATGCTGCCGCAGGCGGTGTACGACCCGGCCGCGGCGATGCGGCTGATCCAGGATGAGCGGATCAGCGTGCTGCCCGGGGCGCCGACGATCTTCCAGACGATCCTCGACCACCCGGACCGCCGGGCGCACGACCTGTCGTCGCTGCGCTTCGCGGTTACCGGCGCCGCGGCCGTGCCGGTCGCGCTCGTCGAGCGGATGCAGGCCGAGCTCGGGTTCGACATCGTGCTCACCGCGTTCGGGATGACCGAGGCCGTCGTGGTGACGATGTGCCGCCGCGACGACCCGCCCGAGCTCGTGGCGCGCACGTGCGGCCGCGCGGTCGCCGGCTTCGAGCTGCGCATCGGCGAGCGGGACGAGCTGCTGCTGCGCGGGCCGAACGTCATGCTCGGCTATCTCGACGACCCGGAGGCCACCGCGGCGGCGATCGACGCCGACGGCTGGCTGCACACCGGCGACGTCGGCGTGGTGGACGATGCCGGCTACCTGCGCATCACCGACCGGCTGAAGGACATGTACATCAGCGGCGGCTTCAACGTGTACCCGGCCGAGGTCGAGCAGGTGCTCGCCCGGCTGCCCGGCGTGGCCGACGTCGCGGTCATCGGCGTCCCGGACGGCCGGCTCGGCGAGGTCGGCCTGGCGTCCGTCGTAGTCGCCCCCGACACGACCGTGGACGCCGAGCAGGTCGTCGCGTTCGCCAGGGAGCGGCTGGCCAACTACAAGGTGCCGCGCCGCGTGGAGTTCGTCGACGCGCTGCCGCGCAATCCGTCCGGAAAGGTGCTGAAGGGAGTCCTCCGTGACCGATACCGATGACGTTGTGCGCTACGAGGTGCGCGGGTCGACCGCGGTCGTGACGATGAACCGGCCCGAGTACCGCAACGCGCAGAACTCGGCGATGACCTACGCGCTCGACCGCGCCTTCCAGCGCGCGGTCGACGACGACGAGGTCAAGGTGATCGTGCTGGCCGGCGCGGGCAAGCACTTCTCGGCCGGGCACGACATCGGCACCCCCGGTCGCGACATCGACGTCCACTACGACAACACCGCGATCATCTGGTGGGACCACGTCGGCCGCGAGGGTGGCGACCTGCGCTACGCGCGGGAGATGGAGGTCTACCTCGGCATGTGCCGGCGCTGGCGCGAGATCCCCAAGCCGGTGATCGCGATGATCCAGGGCGCCTGCATAGCCGGCGGGCTCATGCTCGCGTTCGTCTGCGACCTGATCGTCGCGTCGGACGATGCGTTCTTCGCCGACCCGGTCGTCCGCATGGGGCTGCCCGGCGTCGAGTACTTCGCACACCCGTGGGTGCTGGGCCCGCGCGCGGCGAAGGAGATCCTGTTCACCGGTGACCGGTTCAGCGCGCAGCGCGCCTACGAGTGGGGCATGGTCAACCGGGTCGTGGCTCGCGAGTCGCTCGAGGACGAGACGTTCGCCATCGCCGAGCGCATCGGCGCCATGCCGCGCTTCGGCCTGGCGCTCACCAAGCGCGCGGTGAACCAGTGCGAGGACGCGATGGGCATGCGCAATGGCATGGACTCGGTGTTCGGGCTGCACCACTTCGGGCACGCGCACAACGCCGAGGTCGGGACAGACGCGTTGGCAGGAATGGACGCGAAGAGCATGAAGAACTCAGCTTCCCCGCTCGCCCAGTCGCTTTCGGCCGCAAAAAGTGACTGCACCGGCGGGGAAGACGCATAGTGGATCTTGATCTGGCAGCGGACACGGTCGTCTTCCGGGACGAGGTGCGCGAGTGGCTGCGCGCGCACGTGCCGGCGACGCCGCTGCCGTCGATGGACGGCAAGGCAGGCTTCGCCGCGCATAGGGAGTGGGAGCACGCCCTCGCCGAGGCGCGGCTGTCGGTCGTGTCCTGGCCCGAGCAGTTCGGCGGGCGGGACGCGAACCTCGAGCAGTGGGTGGTGTTCGAGGACGAGTACTACGCGGCCGGCGCGCCGCTGCGGGTGAGCCAGAACGGGATCTTCCTGCTCGCGCCCACGCTGTTCGCGCACGGGACGCCCGAGCAGCTCGAGCGGATCCTGCCGCCGATGGCCCGGGCCGACGAGATCTGGGCGCAGGCCTGGTCCGAGCCCGAGGCGGGCAGCGACCTGGCCGGCGTGCGGTCGCGGGCGGAGCGCACGGACGGGGGCTGGCTGCTTTCCGGGCAGAAGACCTGGTCCACCCGCGCGACTTACGCGGATCGCGGCTTCGGGCTGTTCCGCAGCGACCCCGAGGCGGAACGTCATCGCGGGCTGACGTACTTCCTGTTCGACCTGCGCGCCGCCGGGGTGACCGTGCGCGGCATCCCGCAGCTCGACGGCGGGCCGGGCTTCGCCGAGATCTTCCTGGACGAGGTGTTCGTCCCGGACCAGGACGTGCTCGGCGGCGTGGGCGACGGCTGGAAGGTCGCGATGTCGACGGCGTCGAACGAGCGCGGTCTGTCGCTGCGCTCCCCCGGCCGATTCACCGCCGCGGCTGCGCGGCTGGCCGAGCTCGCGCGGGACTGCGACGACACGGCGCTCACCAACCGGGTCGTCGACGCGTGGATCGGCGCGCGGGCCTACGAGCTGCACACCTGGGCCACGGTTACCGCGCTCGACGCCGGCGCCGAGCTCGGCGCCGAGTCGTCCATCGGCAAGCTGCACTGGTCGCAACTGGATGTGGACCTGCACGAGACCGCGCTCGACCTGCTCGGCGCACGCGGCGAGCTCGCCGGTGAGTGGATGAGCGGCTACCTGTTCTCGCTGGCCGGGCCGATCTACGCGGGCACGAACGAGATCCAGCGCAACGTGGTCGCCGAGCGACTGCTGGGCCTGCCGCGATGAGGTTCCAGCCGTCTGCGGAGCAACTCGACTTCGCGCAGAGCCTGCGCCGGCTGCTCGAGAAGGCGGACGTTCCGGCGATCGCGCGGTCGTGGGCGGCCGGCGACACCGACCCGGGCCGCAAGCTGTGGCTGCGGCTCGCCGAGCTCGGCCTGCACGGGCTGTTGCGCGAGGGCGGGTCACCGGTCGAGCTGGTGCTCGGGTTCGAGGAGCTCGGCCGGGCCGGCGTGCCCGGCCCGTACGTCGAGTCGGTGGCTGTACTGCCGGCGCTGCTGGCCGGGACGGACCGCGACGCCGTGCTGGACGCGGTCGGCGCCGGCGAGGCGATCGCCACGCTCGCCTTCCCGCCGCACGTCCCGTATGCGCTGGACGCCGCATCGGCCGACGACGTGTACGCGGTCGCCCGCGACCACGCCCTCGTCCCGGCGACGACCGGCGACGAGATCCGCTCGGTCGACCCGACCCGCAAGCTGCACGAGGTCCGGCCCGCCGACGCGGGGCTGCTCGCGGTCGACGTCGACTACGGGTTCGACGTCGGGGTGCTCGCGGTGGCCGCGCAGATCCACGGCGCCGGGCGGGCCGGCCTCGACCGGGCCACCGAGTACGCCAAGCAGCGACACCAGTTCGGCCGTCCGATCGGCAGCTTCCAGGCGGTCAAGCACCAACTCGCCGACGCCCTCGTCGGGCTCGAGCTGGCCCGCCCGTTGCTGTTCGGCGCCGCGCTTTCGATGGGCACGCCGACCGAGCGGCGGGACGTGTCCGCGGCGAAGGTGGCCTGCACCGACGCGGCCTACCGGGCGGCGCGGGTGGCCCTGCAGGTGCACGGCGCGATCGGCTACACAGCGGAGTACGACCTCGCGCTGTGGCTGACCAAGATCCGGGCGCTGGTGCCGGCGTGGGGCACCCAGCAGTTCCACCGCGACCGGGTCCGGGACGCGCTGCGATGACTGTCACCGAAGAACAGCGTGGGCTGCGCGACGCCGTCCGCGCGCTGCTGGCCAAGCGGTCGGACAGCGCGGCGGTGCGCCGGGCGGTCGAGACGCCGAAGGGGTACGACGAGGAGCTGTGGGAACAGCTCTGCGCGCAGATCGGCGTGGCCGGGCTGGGCATCCCCGAGCAGTTCGGCGGGGCCGGTGCCGGACGCGCCGAGGTGGGCGTCGTGCTGGCCGAACTCGGCCGCGCCCTCACGCCGGCGCCGATGCTTGGCTCGGGCGTCCTGGCCGCGCAGTTCCTGCTCGCTCTGGGCGATGACGACGCGAGCAGCCGGCTGCTGCCGCCGATCGCGACCGGCACGGTGGCCGCCGTCGCGGCCCTCGAGCCGGACGGGACGGCCCGCTACGTGCTCGACGGCGACACCGCCGCGATCGTCCTGGTGGTCGACGGTCCGACGGCGTACGAGATCGACGCCACTGCCGCGACGCGCGTCCACACGCCGGCGATGGACGCGACCCGGCGGCTGGCCGACGTCACGCCGGGCGACGCCGCGCGCACCGAGTTGCGCGGCGATGCCGTGGCCGCGCTCGCCCGGGCGCGGGACGAGGCGTGCATCGCGCTCGCCGCCGAGCAGGTCGGTGCCGCCGGACGCATCTTCGAGCTGACGGTCGAGTACACGAAGGTGCGGCACCAGTTCGGCCGGCCGATCGGGTCGTTCCAGGCGCTCAAGCACCGGATGGCCGACCTGCACGTGCTGCTCGAGGCGGCCCGGTCGGCGTCGACCGCAGCGCTCGACGGCGACGTCGCGCCGTCGGTCGCCAAGGCCTACTGCGCCGAGGCGTTCCAGACGATCGCCGGCGAGGCGATCCAACTGCACGGCGGCATCGCGATCACCTGGGAACACGACGCGCACCTGTACTTCAAGCGGGCGCACGGCAGCGCCCAGCTGTTCGGCTCGCCCGGCGAGCACATTGCCCGGCTGTCCGCCGCGCTCGACCCCGTCGAGGAGACCACTCATGGCTGACCGATTCGAGCTGACGGGCACGCGGGCGCTGCTCACCGGCGCCACCGGCGGACTCGGGCACGCGATCGCCCGCGGGCTCAAGGCAAAGGGCGCTGACCTCGTGCTGACCGGGCGGCGGCTCGAGGTCCTCGAGCCGCTGGCCATCGAGTTGGACGCGTCGTCGTTCGCCGCCGACCTGAGCCGCAGCGACGACGTCGAGCGGCTGGTCGAGCAGGCCGGCGCCATCGACGTCCTCGTGCTGAACGCGGCGCTGCCCGGCTCCGGCGCCGTGCTCGAATACACGCCGGAGCAGATCGAACGCGCGGTAACCGTGAACCTGCTCGCGCCCGCGCTGATGGCCCGCCGCTTCGCGGCCGAGATGCTGACCCGCGGCCGGGGCCGGATCGTGTTCATCGGCTCGCTGTCGGGCAAGGCGGCCACGCCGGGCACCGCCGTCTACAGCATGACCAAGTTCGGGTTGCGCGGGTTCGCGCACGGTCTGCGCCAGGACCTGCACGGCACCGGCGTCGGCGTGTCGATCGTCCAGCCGGGGTTCGTCAGGGACGCGGGCATGTTCGCCGACACCGGCTTGGAGCCGCCGCCCGGAGCGGGCACGACGACGCCGAAGAAGGTCGTCAAGGCGGTGATCTCGGCCATCGAGCGCAACCGGGCCGAGGTCAACGTCGCGCCGGCGCAACTGCGCGCGGCCACCCAGCTGGCCGGCGCCGCTCCCGGGTTCTCCGCGGCCGTCGCCCGGCAGATCGGCACCGAGGAACAGGCGGTCGAGTTCGCCGATCGGCAGAAGCACAAGCGCTGATGGCGTCGCTGCAGGAGCTGTCGGACCGGCTCGAGATCCAGGACCTCATCACGGCGTACTCCTACGCCGTCGACTTCCATCGGTTCGACGATCTGGACGACGTCTTCACCGCGGACGGCGTCCTCGACCTCACCGCGACCGGCGGCATCGCCGGACCGCTCGCCGAGGTCAAGCAGTGGCTGGCCACCGTGCTGCCGAACTTCGCCGGCCACCAGCACCTGGTCGGCACGTCCCAGGTGACGATCGCCGGCGACACCGCGACCGCCCGGTCGATCTGCCACAACCCGATGTGGTTCGCCGATGCCGCCCAGCCGCCGCTGTTCGTCGGGCTCTGGTACCTCGACGATTTCGTCCGCACCGATGCGGGCTGGCGGATCGCGCGGCGCACCCAACGCAAGGGCTACCTGCACCCTCTATCCCGATGACCCACGGCGCGCGCCGCCACCGCCTTGTTACCTGTTGTGGTCGATATTCGGGTCCGTAACTCGACCACTCGAGGTGAGAAGACGCTACGTCCCGCAGTTCTGAACCGACCTATATTGCCGGCGGTCTCAATGAGTCAGCGCAACACTTCCTGGAATCGCTGCGGCGGACGGGGTGGTGTGCGTGGGTGCGCGGTTGAGGTTGTCGCCGGCCGAGGTCGACGTGGTATGGATGCGCTGGCGTTCGGGGCAGGCGATCCGGGTGCTGTCTCGCGAGATGCGCGTCAATCACTCAGTGGTGCGCGATCTGATCTATCGCTGCGGCGGTATTCGGCCGGCGCCGCGACGGCGCTGGGAAGTGCGACTGAGCACGGTCGAACGGGAGGAGATCTCCCGCGGCCTGGCGGCCGGGCTCTCACTGCGCGCGATCGCAGCTGGGTTGGGTCGCGCGCCATCGACGGTGTCGCGGGACGTGGCCGCTCATGGTGGGCGCCGCGGGTATCGAGCGGCGCGCGCGGATAAGCAGGCGTGGGCTCGAGGTGCGCGACCGAAGCCGACCAAGCTCGCGACCTGTGTCGCGTTGCGGGAGCTGGTGACTGCCAAGCTGGAACTGGACTGGTCACCCCAGCAGATCGCAGGCTGGCTGCGGGTCGAGTACCCGGACGAGGCGGAGATGCAGGTGTCGCACGAGACGATCTACCGGTCGTTGTTCGTGCAGCCCCGTGGTGGCCTGCGCAAAGAGCTCACCAATCATCTGCGCACCAGGCGGGCCACCCGACGCCCGGCTGGCCAGCGACTGCCGGACGGGCGAGGCAGCCGCCCGAACATCCTGCACATCTCCGAACGCCCCGCCGAGGTCGAGGACCGGGCCGTGCCCGGGCACTGGGAAGGAGACCTGGTCATCGGGCGCGGCATGAGCCCAGTGGCGACGCTGGTGGAACGCACCACCCGATTTCTGATGCTCGTCGCACTGCCCAATGGCAAACGCTCCGACCTAGTCGCCGACGCGCTCGCAGCCAAAATCACCACCCTGCCCAGCGCGCTCACCCGGACGCTGACCTGGGACCAGGGCCACGAGATGGCCGAGCACGCCCGCTTCACCATCGACACCGGTATCCAGGTCTACTTCTGCGACCCAAAATCACCCTGGCAGCGCGGCAGCAACGAGAACACCAACGGGCTGCTGCGCCAATATCTGCCCCGCCGCGTCAACATGCACGACTACAGCCAAGCCGACCTCGACGCCATCGCCGACAAACTCAACGGCCGGCCTAGACAGACCCTCGGCTTCCGAACACCATCACAAGTACTCGACGAGATGTTGCGCTGATCGCCTGAACCCGCACCGATGTCCGTGCGAGTATCCGACGGTGCGCTTCTGGCGGAGAACGACGGTGCGCCTCGATGGAGGCGGAGTCTACGACGGGCCGGGCGACGATCAGCCGCAAGTTCCATCTCAGCATGACCGGTTGCTTGCCGAATTGAGCGACGGCCCTCATCAAAGCTGGTCAGCGCAAGCCCTGCGGACCATTCTCCGAGGCGTTCGCGACCAACGAGTCATCGAGCCGATCGCGATCACCGACGCCTGGACTGAGGACGCGGACACGTTCTGCGTCGTCTATACGCCTCCGTGGGCTCCGACCCTTGGAGGCATCCGACGACAACGGGGTGATCTTGATCCGGTGACGCAGCTGATGGAGGCGCGCGGTGAGGCGGATGCGGCGTTCGCCACTCCCGCTGACCCTGAAAGCTACGGCTTGGCGGTGCTCGACGACATTAGCGAGCCGCTGGGGCGCATGTACGAACGTCTTCGGTACGACAGACACCACATCGGTTGGTGGGGAACACTGGCCGAGACCCTGCCCGAACGCCCGGCGTAGCAACCGCAATGTCTCGCCGCGGTCATTGCGTACCGTTCACGACCACGCCGCTGATGCAGGTACTTCTGCGCGACGGCGCCGTCGTCTCGCTGCCGGAATGATTACAGTCGGGAAGAAGGAACGGAGGCGCCCGGATGATGGTCCTAGGCGGCGTCGCGCTGATATTGCTTGCGTACCTAATGGGCAAGCGCTGGTTCTGGGTCCTGGCCGGACTGTTGTTGATGTCGTACCTGATCTTCATTGATCACAGCGTCACGGCTCTGGTCGTTTCTGCCCTGCTGCTGTGCGTTACTGGTATCGGCTGGTTGACGCTCAATGCGCTCGATTTCTGGTCCGTCAAGCCGGAACAGCCTAGAAGTCGGGATGAGCACAGCTCCGAGCACGCGGAGCCGCACGACGCGAAAGCCGAGTCGTCATCCGAGGGCTCGGCTCCGGGCTGAGCCACACCGTCCCTCCCTGAAGACGATGAGCGGCCGGACCATTCCTCGGCCATTGCGTGATCCGGTCACGCCGCTGACCTGGTGCGTACCGTGGCACGGTCACGGTGCGGGAGATTGCCGACGTGCGTTCGCAACTACCGAGTGCGGCCATCGAAACCGGCAGGCATTGTGGTCTTGTGACCAACTTCGAGCCCGACCCCGACCGAGGATTGCCAGAGGCGGCGCTGTGGCGAACGAGCAATGCGCCATGGGGCGTCGTGCGCCACGTGATCTTCACGGCCGAGTTTGCATTCGTGCTCGATGACACTACGGGTGTTGACGTTGAAGTTGAGTTGAAGGTCTATCGGCGTCGAGCCGACGGGTGGGAGTCGATCTTCGATCTCGTCGATGTCGGCTATCCCGAGGTGGGTGACACCCATCCGGGTTGGGCGGGCGGTTACGCATGGATCTTTGGGCGTGTTGCCCCTCGCGCGGCCGTCGTCGTGCGCTACCTCGCGAAGGATCATGAGGTTCGCGCGGACGATCAAGGCATGTGGGCCTTCATCCGAGAGGTGACTCTCGACGAGGACGACACTTGGTACTACAACCAGCCAGCCCTGATGGACTGACAACCGGCAGCACCAACGGTCGCCGCCTACGCGCACGCTCAGGCCGCGGAGCCAGCGTACGCACACGCCGCCGACATGTGCGATGTCTTGCCGATGTCCTGCGACTTTGCCGGCTGGGTCGAGATGACCTTGTGCACGTAGGGACGCGCGGGCGACGAAACGTGCACAAGATCACGCACGAATGTTGATCTTGGGCGTGCAGCCACGCCCGGACGACGAAACGCGCACAAGATCACGGGGCCGGTGCCCACATTTCCCCGCGCGCGATCGGATCGGTCGCGGAAACCGAGCAAACGCGGGGAAGACCGGATCAACGACGTTAAGGAGCGCCCCTAGAACCCCGCACGCACACGCCGCCGACGTGTGCGACCGTCCCGAGGCACAATCGGTGAATCGGCTACCCGGGCAGCTCGGCGTTGGAGAAATAGGGATTGGTGAACGGGAACTCGGTGTCGAGCCAGTGCCGCAGGGCGGCGTACACCTTCGCGTAGTAGCCCCGCTCGTAGCCGTCCGGGATCACCCACCAGCTCACGTCCACGTCGTGCGCGATCAGCTCGTCGGTGAGCGGTTTGCGACTACCCACCGGGTACAAATAGGCGCAGCCGAGGTAGCCGACCGGGCCGTAGATCGCATAGGTGAACGAACCGTTGTCGCGGAACTCGCACTCGTGCCACACCAGGTCGACGTAGTTGTACTCGACCGTGACCGGCTCCGACGGCCAAGCACCGCCGCGGGTGCGCCGGATCAGCTCGATGCTGGCGTTGATGCCGCGCACGTCGTCCTCGACGTGCTCGCGGCGCAGCGCCTCGATGCGGATGTCGTCGTAGTGCAGCACGGTCGGCGCAGTCCAGTCGTCGGGGACGCTGATCCGTTTGACGAGGCCGGTGTAGTCCATGGTCAGATGGTCCCGTACGCCTGCTCAAGCTCGAGGTGGCCGGCGCGTCAGCCGAATGACCGCCTCGCCGGCGGAAATGACGTCATCGATGCGGCGGGCCGTCTCGCCCGCATAGAGCGCGGTTCGGTCGACCGCCTCGTCCGGCATGCCGGCGAGCGGCAACGCCGGCCCGAACACCGGCATCGACACGCGCTGCCGGGCGGCGGTGAAGGAGCCCGCGCTTACCGGCAGGATCCGGGCCAGCGGGCCGGACGCCCGGTCGGCCATCCGCAGCCAGGCCGGGACGTCGCCGGTCGGGCCGCACCACCGGTCGGTCGCGGCGTTGGGCACCACGCGGTGGGCCAACGGCCACCCGAAGCCGAACAGCGTCGTCCGCAGCGTCATCGTGGCGGCCGCGACCCGCTGCTTGTAACCCGGGTGAGCCCGCGACTCCTCGGTGAGCAGGAACCGGGTGCCCACGACGGCGGCGGTGGCGCCGGCGTCGAGCACCCGCGCGACATCGGCGTAGTCGGCGATGCCGCCCGCGGCGAGCACCGGCCGGTTCGGCGCCAGTTCGCGGATCCGGGGCAAGAGGGCCTCGAGCGGCACGTCGCCCATCAGGTGCCCGCCGGCCTCGACGCCTTGGACGACCAGGCCGTCGACGCCGGCAGCGACTGCGGCGCGGGCCTGCTTGACATCCCCGACCGTGCTGAAGACCGGGGTCCCCGTCTCCTGCAACGGCCCGAACCACCGCCGGCCGAGTCCGCCGTGGAACACGACCAGCGCCGCGCCGGTCTCGACACACGCGCGCACGTGCGCGGCCGTGCAGAACGGCACCAGCAGGTTTGCTGCGACCGGCCCACCGGACGCGCGTTCTCGCGCCCGCTGCATCTCGGTGCGGAACCGGTCCGGCGGCAGGATGCCGATCGTGCCGAGCGCGCCGGCCGCGGACACCGCCCCGGCCAACTCGGCCCGGACGACACCGCCGCCCATGCCGGCCTGCACGACAGGGTGCTCGAGCCCGATCCGGTCCAGAAAGTCCATCTCCGCCATTCTGGCGGGCGCCCGATCAGAACCAGGTGTCGGTGCGCGACCAGTCGGCCGACCAGGTGATCAGGTTGTCGAGCACGCCCGGAGTCGGTTCGGCGTCCTCGGTGACGGCGTAGCTGCCGCGGTAGAACAGCAGCGGCCGGCCCGGCACCGGCTCGCTGAGCGTGGTGACCCGGCCGATCACGATGTGGTGGTCACCGCCGTCAGCGACCGACTCGACGGTGCAGTCGATCCAGCCGAGCACGCCGTGCAGCGCCGGCGCCCCGGACGGCGCTGGTGACCAGTCGACCGCGGCGAACTTGTCCTCGCCGGCCTTGCCGAAGACCATGCTGACGTCGCGCTGCTCGTGGTTGAGCAGGTTGACGCAGAACGAGCCCGCGGACTCGATCAGCGGCCAGGTGCGCGAACTCTTGCCCGGGCAGAACAGCACGAGCGGCGGGTCG
>JADMIO010768800.1_pt1 | contig 25804 bp, 20 predicted proteins | sample 8958161 | NCBI WGS metagenome assembly JADMIO01 (sample SAMN16585339, study PRJNA669376) | soil metagenome | isolation source: Crop rotation soil | place: USA: Cullars Rotation, Alabama | collected 2011 | reverse complement strand
GTGTTCGCGGTGGCATCGGCGGCGAGCCACGGCGGCGCAATAACGAACGCGCCGACCGCGTGCGCGCCGACTCCGCGCCGCCACGCGTCGTTCCAGTCTCCCGGATCGAATGGTTCGCACGACGATTGCCCTTCGGCATCGGCGCGCAGCGCCGCAGCCTGCGCCACGCGCGCGTCGGCTTCGTCCGCGAACACGGCCACGAACGCCGCACCCTCCTCGAGCAGTCCTTCCGCGCCTGCGGCGAACAGCGCGGCGCTCACCACATCGCGTCGTGCGACATTCGACGGCGTGACCTCGAGGCGCGTGTAGATCACACGCCGAGGCTTTCCTTCATGCGCGCCCAGAAGCCCTGCTCGTGCTCGCGCGTCGCGGGCGGTTTCTTCTCGGACTCGGCAAGCTTCTCCAGCAACACCCGTTCCTCGCCGGAGGTCTCCGTCGGCGTCCAGAGCTGCACGCGCACGTGCATGTCACCCGTCCCCGACGCGTTCACGCGCGGCAGACCGCGGCCGCGCACGTGAAACACCTGCCCGCTCTGTGTGCCGCCGGGAATGCGCAACGTCATCGACCCGCCGATCGCCGGCACTTCGACTTCTCCGCCGAGCACGAGCGTCGGGTAGGTGACGAGCACTTCGCAGAACAGGTTCTCATTGTCGCGCTCGAAGCGCTCGTCCTCGGCGACTTCGAACACCACGAGCACGTCGCCGCGCGCCCCGCCGCGTGGCCCCGCGTTGCCGACGCCGCGCACCGTCATGTACTGACCGGTGGCAACACCAGGCGGAATGTCGACCGTGATCTCGGTACTCGCGCGAATGCGGCCGTCGCCGCGACAGTTCTTGCACGGCGACGCAATCATCTCGCCTTCGCCGCCGCACGTCGGGCACGGCCCCACCGTGACCATTTGTCCGAAGAACGACCGCGTCGTGCGCCGCACTTCGCCAATGCCGCCACACGTCACGCACTTCTGCGCTTTCGTGCCGGCCTGCGCGCCCGATCCCTGGCACGACGTGCAGTGATCGAGCCGGCTCACGGTGAGCGTCTGCTTGTGCCCCGTCGCGACCTGGTCCAGCGTGAGCTGCACGATGGCCTTGATATCGTTGCCCGCGCCCGGCGTGCGACCCGCACGACGCGCGTCGCCGAACAGATCGCCGAACCCCGACTCGCGCATGAAGAACTCGAGCGCGTCGGAAATGTCGAACGGGGCCTGACCGCGGCCACCCGCACCGAGCAGTCCTTCGTGGCCGTAGCGATCGTATGCCGCGCGCTTCTGCGGATCCCGCAGCGCGTCGTACGCCGACACGATTTCCTTGAACTTCGCCTCGGCTTCGGCGGAACCCGAATTGCGGTCCGGATGCCATTTGCTCGAGAGCTTGCGGAACGCCTGTTTGATCTCGTCGTCGGACGCCGTTCGGCCGACGCCGAGGACTTCGTAATAGTCGCGCATCGAGTTAGTCGAGGAGAGCGGTCACGAGGCGCGACGTGTGCGCGACGACGGAAACGACTTTTTCGTACGGCATGCGCGTCGGACCGATGACGCCGATCACGCCCGTCAGCGCCGTCGTGCGGTACTCCGCCGTCACGACCGTCAGCTGGCCGAGTATGGGATCGCCGTGTTCGGCGCCGATCGTGACCGTGATGCCGGGGCCGGTCGAGCGCGCACGCAACGCCGTGGCCAGACGCTGCCGCGTCTCGGTGAGTTGCATGAGCCGCCGAAGGCCGTCGCCCGTCGCAAATTCGGGCTGGTCGGCGAGAACCGACGCCTGGCCGAGGACGAGCACCGAGTCATCCTGCGCCAGCGCCGTGTCGAAGAGCTGCTCGCCTTCGGCCACGAAGATATTCATGACATCGCGGCCTTCTGGTGTCCGCGCGGAATCACGCAGGCGCGCCGGCAGCGTGCCCTTGATTTGCGCGAGCGAGAGACCGCTCAGACGTTCGTTGAGAACGGTCGCCACCTCCACGACGGCACTCTCGGCGATTTCGCCACGGACTTCGACGAAGACGGTGCGCACACTGCCGCCGCGCAGCGTCATCACGAGTACGAGCTTGTCGGTCGACACGCGTACGAGGTCGAGCCGCTCCAGAACCGTTTGCTCGAGGCTCGGACCGAGCGCGACTCCGAGCTCCTGCGTGAGCACGCCAAGCGTTTGCGCAGCGCGACGAAGAATCGCTTCGATCGTGCCGCCCGTTCCGCGCAGCTCCTCTTCGATTTGGGCTTGCGCACTCGACGGCAGCGGACGGACTCGCATCAGTCCGTCCACGAAAAACCGATACGCCTTATCGGTCGGAACGCGGCCCGCCGAGGTGTGGGGATGGTACAGATATCCCTTGTCCTCGAGGTCGCTCATCGTGTTGCGAATCGTCGCGGCCGACACCCCAAGCCCAAAACGACGCGACAGATTGCGCGAGCCTGCCGGTTCGGCGGTTTCGACGAACGATTGAATGACAGCCTCGAGAACGCTCCGTTCCGAGAGCTCCGGCTTCGGCATAAGTTGAAGTCTAGTAACGACTTCGGAAAAAGGTCAAGGCAGTTGCGAGCGCGTCGAGACGAGCCCAACCCGCTGGAGTGAGATGGATGGTGCGAGAATCGTGCCGTTCTGTGACCGTCGCCCATCCGGCGCGCGTCCACTGATCGACGATCGAACCGTCCCGCTCGTCCATCAGGAGCCCACGATCGGTACGCAGCCCAAGGTAGATGCGTTCACTCGCGCGCTGTTCGTCACTGAGCGTTTCTGAACCACCGATCGGGTCCTCGCCCTTTGTCACACGCGCGTGCCACGCGGCGTACGCCGGCTCGTTCCAGCGGCGGTTCGCCCCGTCGAAACCGTGCGCGGACGGCCCAACACCGATGTACGCGCGATCGAGCCAATACGCTTCATTGTGTCGCGCACGTTTCTCCTCGCGGGCGTAGTTCGACACCTCGTAGTGCGCGTAGCCGGCCTCGCCGAGCAGCTCATGTGCGCGATGGAACTCGTCCGACCAACGCTCCTCCGGTGCCTCGTGCTCGGTGCCGCGCGCAGTCCATCGCCCGAGTGGCGTCAGCGGTTCGACCGTGAGCCCATACGCGGATACGTGATCGGGCGCGAGCGCGATTGCCGCGCGCAGATCCCGATCCCAATCGCGCTCCAGCGCGTCGGGGAGCGCAAAGATGAGATCGAGCGACAACCCCTCGATGCCCGCGCTGCGCGCCGCGTCCACCGCGCGCGCCGTGTCGGCCGCGCTGTGCGTGCGATGCATCCAGGACAGCACGCGTGCGTCGAACGACTGCGCGCCGAGCGAGAGCCGGTTCACGCCGGCGCTGGCCCAGGCGCGCGCCGCGTCTTCTGTGACATCCTCGGGATTCGCCTCGATCGTTACCTCGGCGTCGCGCGCGACGCCGAACCGGGCGCGCACGGCGTCGAGCACGCGCGCGATGCCGCCGGGCCCGAGCTTCGACGGCGTTCCGCCGCCCAGGTACAGCGTTGCCAGCGAGTCGCCTCCGGAACCGCCAAGCGCACGAATCTCGAGCTCGCGGGTGATGCCGTCAACGAAATCGTCGACGGGCACGACGCGGCGCACGGCGATCGCAAAATCACAGTACGCGCAGCGCCGTGCGCAGAACGGCACGTGCACGTAGAGGTGCACGCGTCAGCGCGCGAGCGGCAGTGCGGGACGCACGCGGTCGTCGATGCCGACGCTGACGTGTCCCGCGACCTCGAGCTCGGTGACGGCCGCCATCGTGCGCGGGAGCGGAATGTCCGCCGCAGCCGACAGGTCTTCGAAGAAGAGCGCCCCCGCCTGGAGCGCGCGCCACACCGCCAGCGCGTCGCCCTCGAGCTGCTGTTCGATGCGCTCGGCCAACGGAGGAGCGATCCTGAGCAGCGTGAACAGATCGGCCGCACACGTGATGACGTGCGCGCCCGCCTGAATCAGCGCGTTGGTTCCCGCGCTCTGCGGAGAATCGATCGGACCGGGCACCGCCGCCACCGTGCGATTCATCTCGAGCGCGGCATTGGCCGTGCTGTGCGCGCCGCTCTTGTAGCCGGCCTCGATGACGAGCGTGACCGGCGCGAGCGCCGCGATGATCCGGTTCCGTTTGGGGAACGAACCCTGACGCGCGGTGGCGCCGGGCCCGGACTCGCTCACCACGAGCCCGTCGCGCGCGATCTGCTCGTGCAGCGCGCGATGCCCCACCGGATACGGAACGTCAATACCGGTTCCGAGGACGGCGATCGTCTTGCCGCCGACGGCCAGCGCAGCGCGGTGCGCCGCCGCGTCGATGCCGCGCGCGAGACCGCTGACGATGCCCACACCTGCCGTGGCAAGCGCGGAGACGAGCTGCGTGGTCACCCGCCCGCCATAGTCCGTGCACGTGCGTGTGCCGACGACCGCGCAGAGTGTGCCGGTGAGCAACGACGCGTCACCGAGCGCATAGAGCGAGCGCACCGGTGGCGTCGCGTCGCCGAGCGCGGCGGGCCAGCGTGGATCGAGCGCGGTGAGCAGCGCAGGCGCGATCGCCGGCGCCTCGATCGTGCGCGTCACAACTCGATCTCCGATGCCGGCACCTCAGCCGCACGCAGACGCTGCAGGTTGGTCCACCAGCCGTCGAGCATCGCCGGAAGACCGGAACGCGCGGCCGCGCTGATCGACCACACGCCGAACGCGCCGTCCGTGCGAAGCTCCGGCGTATACTCCTCGCCGAGCAGGTCGAGCTTGGTGAAGACGACGCAGTGCGGCTTTTCAGCCAGCGTCTCCGAGTATGCGCGAATCTCCGCGCGCAGACCGTCGTACTCCGCCTGCCAATCCATCGAGTCGACCGGGATCATGAACGCGAGCATCCGCGTGCGCTCGATGTGCCGCAGGAACTGCAGGCCCAGCCCCTTGCCCGCATGCGCGCCTTCGATGATCCCGGGGATGTCGGCGACGACGAACGTGCGGCCGCCACTCATCGGCACGACGCCAAGATTCGGCGACAGCGTCGTGAACGGATAGTCGGCGATTTTTGGACGCGCCGCGGAAATCACCGAGAGCAGCGTGCTCTTGCCGGCGTTCGGCTGGCCCACCAGACCGACGTCGGCGATGAGCTTGAGCTCGAGTTCGAGCGTGCGCTGCTCCCCTTCCTCCCCGGGTTGCCACTCGCGCGGAGACTGATGGGTCGACGTCGTGAAGTACGCGTTGCCCTTGCCCCCGCGCCCGCCCTTCGCGACGCGCAGGGTGTCGCCGGCATGCAGGATCTCACCGAGAATCTCATCGCGATCCTTGTCGCGGATGACCGTGCCGGGCGGCACCGGAAGCACGATGTCTTCTCCGGATCGGCCCGTGCGATTGGATCCTTCGCCGTGCGCGCCGCGATCGGCCTCCCAGTGATCACGGTAGGTGTAATCGAGCAACGTCGAGAGATTGGCGTCACCGCGGACGTAGATGTCGCCGCCCTTTCCGCCGTCGCCGCCGTCGGGCCCACCCATCGGCGCGAACTTTTCCCGCCGGAAGGAGACCTGGCCTGAACCGCCGGTGCCGGCGGCAACGCGCACGATGGCGCGATCGATGAACATATGTGCCCTAGGAATGCTGTGAGCGCACGCGCGCCCACAGGAGCGTGACCGAACGCAGCGCGTCCGGAGTGAGCATGTCCGAAAGCAGATCGAATACTTGCTCGACGGCTTCGGGCGGCGCGCCCGCGTTGAGTGCGCCATGCAGGTGCGAATGCAGCTGCCGGTCCTGCGCGGTACGCGCGCACGCCGCAACGATACACAACTCGCGCCGGGCAAGATCGAGCCCCTCGCGAGAGAGAACCTTGCCGTACCCTTCGACGATCATCCACGTGTCGAGGTCCGGGTGCAGCGACGCGATGTTGTGCCGCAGGCGCTCGTACGCCGCCCCATAGACGACGGCACACGTCGCCTCGCCGCGCGCGCGCCATGCGGCGGCGTCGGCGTAGTCGGATTGCCCGCTCGGCGCGGCCGCGACGTGCGGCCCGGCCGCACGCCGCCACTCGCGGGCCGCGTTCAGCGCACGGGGAAACCCGGCGAAGAGGTAGGTCTGCAGGATCACTTCGTCCACCCACGCGTGCGGACACGCGGCGGCCGCTGCCGCAAGCAGCGGCCGCAACTCGACCTCCGTTCCCCCGGCGGCAACCGCCGCAATGCGAATGAGCGCTCGCGTTGCTTCATCGAGCGGAGAAGGTAGCGTGGTCCCGGAAAAAACCGTCATCGAAACGTCGCAAGTATCATCGGTGTATTGCACGACGGCGGTGCCCGCCGTTCAGCCCCGTTCGTGGGCGAGTGGGCTCAGCCCACATCTATATTTAGTGGTCGGCGATGCGATGCTGCGGCGGACCGACCGCCGTACGCCGCTACGCGCCGCGAGAGTCGCTCACTTCGAATCCCCGCTCATGCGCATCCGACGTACGCCAACGATTGGTTTCTTCCTCATCCTGTGTGTCGCCACGGCTTGCGAAAAGGATGAGCCCAAACCGCCCGCCACCGCCACCGATTCGGTCATCATGGCGAGTGACGCGGCGGCATGGCAGGCCCGCAAGACCATGTCCGACTCGGTCATCAAGCACGCACCGGACTTGAGCCAGATCCGCGAAAAACTCGGCGCAACGCGCTACGATGAAGCCGACGCGGCGCTCACCGCTGCCGTGCTGAAGGAAGCGGAGAAGACTCGCGACTGCTACGTCAATGCATGGACGCAGTATGACCCGAGCCTCACCGTCGTGCTCTACGTGCTCGTGAATTTCGGCGGCGCGGGGTGGGACCTGATTCGCGTCGAGCAGAACTCGCTCTCGTCACCCGCCGGCGGCGCCGTGGTCTCGTGCATAAACGCGCGCGCGAAGGACACGTGGAAACTCCCGACCAAGGGCGTGAAGCCGGGAGCGCACCTCGTCAAACTCGTCTACACACCAGACAGCGCGAGAAACGGCGCGAAGCGCTAGCCGCGCGCGATCGGCCGGCCGAACGCTACCATTCGGCCGGCCGGATCTCCCCGACGATTTCGCCGCGCGTGTTTCGGACCGGGCGCACGGCGAACTCGCGCAGTCGCTCCGAAACGCGATCGGGCAACTCGCCCAGCTGACGCAGCGCGGCGAGGACCGCAGAGTGTTGGGCGCGCAGTGCGCCGTCTTCGACCTTGATCGCGAGGCCGAGCCCCCGTGACGGGACCATCACCGCGTGCACGCCCTCGGCGCCCACCTTCGAAATGAGCCGCCCGCGCGTCTCCTCGATCAGAACGGTGTCGAACCGCTCGGTTCCGCCAACGAGGAAGGGGCGCGTCGCCATGGCATGACCGATCGTCGGCGCCGCTGACGCACTGTTGCCGCTCGGCGCGCCGTTTGCCATCTCGTCGCCGAAACGCGCGTAGGTGTACGCCATCGCGGTCAGCGACAGCGCGAACACGCTCACGCCGCAGCCGTCGACCCCCACCGGAACGCTGCGCGGCTCCACGCCGGCCCAGCGCGCGACCTCCTGCAGTGCTTCCCGCTGCACGGGATGATCGGCGCGCTGGTACCCGGCGGTGGGCCACCCGGCGAGCTTCGCGCGCGCGAGCATTCCCGCGTGCTTCCCGGAACAATTGTGATGGAGACGCGTCAGCGGCTCGCCGGAATCCCTCGCGAGCATCGCGCCGCGCTTCGACAGCGGCTCGTGCGGTCCACACGCGAGGTCTCCCTCTTCGAGCCCGAGTGACGCCAGCATGCGGGCCGCAACCGCGATGTGCTCCGGCTCCCCGCCGTGAGACGCGCACGCCAGCGCGAGCTCGTCGTCACCCCAGCCGAACTTTTCGAGGCCGCCCGCCCGCACGAACGGTGCAACCTGCAGCGGCTTCGCGCACGACCGCATGAACGACACGAGTTCGGGGTCGCCCGCCACCGCGCGAACCGCGCCCGACGCATCCACCAGTGCGGCGTGCACTCGATGCCGCGATTCCGGAATAGGACCGCGCGTGACCAGAACGTCGAGTTCGAGTTTCTGTGGCACAGCGGGAAAGGTAAGCGAAGTTCGTGCACACGCCGGGGGCGCGCCTTCGGCTTCCTCTCTTCCTTCTTCGTTCGCAGCCCTAGATTCTCCTCCCGTGCCGACAGATCTCATCTCCCGCGCCCGCCTGATCGAGCTGCTCGCCAAGGCTCCATCGCTGCACGTCGCCGTCATCGGCGATGCGATGCTCGATGTCTACCTCCGCGGCGACGTCGAACGGGTTTCTCCGGAGGCCCCGGTCCCGGTGGTGCGCATCCGGGAGCGCCGCGAAGCGCTCGGCGGCGCGGCGAACGCGGCGCAAAACGTCCTCGGTCTCGGCACGCGCTGCACGCTCGCCGCCGCCATCGGATCCGATCCTGCGGGGAAGCGCGTCGCAGCCCTCCTTGGGACGTTCGGTGCAACCGATGCCGCGCTCGTGCGCGTGTCGCGACCGACGACCACGAAGACGCGCGTCGTTGCGCGTGCACAGCAGCTGCTTCGATTCGACGAGGAAGAAGATGCGGAGCTCAGCGGCGACGACGCCGACCTCGTCGCATCGGCGGCGTTGCGGGCCGTCGAACACGCGCACGCCGTGATTCTCGAGGACTACAACAAGGGCGTGCTCAGCGCTCCGCTCATCGAACGCGTCATCTCGCGCGCCCGCGCGCGCAACATCGCGATCGTGGTCGATCCGAAGTACCGGCATTTCTTCTCGTATCGCGGGGCGACGGTGTTCAAACCCAACCGGCGCGAGCTCGAAGCGGCGCTCGGCGCGGCCGTCGACATCGATCATCCCGAGGCGATGGGCGCCACGTTCGACAGGCTGCAGTGCGAACACCTGTTGCTCACGCTTGGCGACCGCGGCATGACGCTCCTCTCGCGCGACGGCACGTCGCTCGTGATTCCGACGACGGCACGCGAGGTGTACGACGTCGTCGGCGCGGGCGATACGGTCACCGCGTATCTCGCCGTCATGCTTGCCGCGGGCGCGACGGCGCGGGAAGCGGCCATCATTGCGAATTTCGCGGCGGGCGTCGAAGTCGGAAAACTCGGCGCGCAGATCGTCAAAGCTGACGAAGTCATCGCGGCGTACGACGACGTCGCCGCGCGCAGCTGAGTCAGCCTCGCCCGAACATCATTTCGCGAGTGCGGCGCGCGCGCGGGCAACCATCGGCGCGAACTCCGGATCCGCCTTCGACCACAGGTCGGCGAATCGCTGATACCAGAGCCGCGCTTCGTCCTTGAATCCCAGCGCGCTCGCGAGGTCCGCGCGCTGCAGCGCCGCTCGCGGCCAGAGCCAGCCCGCCGTCGCCAGCGTGATCCCGAGCATCGAGCGACTGCCACTCGTGAGCAGCGTCGCGAACGGTGTCGACACCACCGCGGAATCCAGGAATCGGCGCACGGATCGCAGCGCCGCCACGCTGTCGCCCAGGATCAGGTACGCGTCGGCCGCGATGATCGAAGCGCCGCTGTCCGGAACCTGCGCGGCGATCACCGCGCCCGTGACGGAATCCAGCATGCGCGCGTTGAAGCGCATCGCCGCTGTGTCCCCCGTTGCGAGCGCGACGACCAGATTGGATCGAAACGCGTCGCGGCGATCGGGGTCGAGAATCGGCCACGCCTTGCGGGCAAGCCGAAGCCCGAACGCAAACGACTCGCTCTCCGACAACCTGGCGTTCGCCATGAACGACGTCCGCGTGACGGTGGGGAGCGCTCGGGCTTCAGCGGCCGCCACGCTGTCGTTCACGATCCCCAGAATGACGCGAGGTGCCTGCCACAGTATGCCTCGCTGCAGCGGCGGCAGCTTCGTGTCGATCTCCGCGACCACGGAATCTAGGTACCGCAGGCGTCCCAGCGCGGGACCGTAGAGTTTCGCGAACGAAGCCCGGAGCGTCTTTTCGCCCGATGTCAGAACCGAATCCACGAGGCGCGCGGCCTCGACGCCCCGCCATTGTTTGATCGCCAGCTCAGCGCGCCCCGAAAGCACCGTCGTGACGGCAGCGGGTTCTTTCAGTGCGGCGACATCCTTCCGCGACAACTCCCGGCCGGCATCATCGAGGCGACCGATCCTGAGCAGCACGGTTCCGAGCCAGAGGTGTGCGCGCGCCTCGTCCGGCGCGAGATCGGTCCACGACGCCGCCAGCTGGCGCGCCAGTTCGAGATTGCGTGCGCGCGTTTTGGTGCGCGCTGCTTCCACGATGTGCAGACGGATGGTGGAGTCGCCGACCGAAAGCGGCACCGTCACCAGTGAATCTCCGAGACGCCGGACGATGGCGAGCATGCTCTTCGCGCAGCTCCCGTCGACCTTGCGCTCGCGGCATCCGGCGCGCCCTTCCTGCGTCAGCGTGAGCAGCAGCTGTTCGAACGCGAGGTGGTTCGACGGGTCAAGCTCGAGGGCCCGCTTGAACGACTGAAACGCCACGTTGAGACTCGACACGAAGCGCACGTTCGATGTGTCGTCCCCCACCACCTCGAGCGATCCATCGCGCAACGAGCAGGCGCCGAGACCGAACACGGCATCGACATCGAGCGAGTCCGTTCGCAGCAGCTCTCGATACGTCGTACACGCCTCGCCGAACGATCCCGCCGCCTCGGACGTGAGGGCCTTGATCAGCGCGCGCGGGCGAGCCGGCAACGCGACACCGAGGCGCGCCGCCGCGGCCGCGTGTGCACGGACCATCGTGTCGTTCTGCGCCGAGGCCAACGCAATCGTCTGTGCGAGCTTGTAGTGTGCGAGCGCAAAGGCCGAATCCAGCTTGAGCGCGTTGTCGAACCGGCGTCGTGCTTCGCCCAGATCGAAATGATGGAAGGCGCGCACGCCCTCGATGTACTCCTGGTACGCGTCGAGTCGCCGTGTGCCAAGATCGACAAGGTTGGCCGGCAATGCGTTTCCGTCGCTGAGCACTTTCTGGGCGAGCCGCCCGTAGACCGGGATGATCGAGTCCGGCGAGTTCGCGGTTTCTTCCACGGATCGCAGACGCGCGCCCGTCGACACGTCGTATACTTTGGCCGTGATCGCCGTGCGCGTTCCCGCCTTGAGAAAATCGCCCATGACGAGTCGTCCCGCGCCAACGCGCTTCGCCATGAGCATCGCGGTGGCCCGCGTGACCGGGCCCGCCGTCTTCGCCGCCCCGACTTCCGTCTGGATTTCGCCGACGCGTTCGTCGTCGACGACGCGGATGTCCTTCCAGTTCGACAGATTCACGTACAGCAGATTGACGCTCGCCTGGCTCAGCCAATCGACTTCGGTATTCCTGGCCAGGTTGTCGAATGGCACGACGATCCAGCTGCGCGCATCGAGCGGCGGATCAGCATGACGGATGAGCGTGGCATTGCGGGCGGCCCCACACGGCGGCGCAGTTCCGTCCGGGCACTGCGCGGCCAGCGGATGCGCGAGAGCCATCGCGAGGACGATTGTGGGCAGCGCAGCCCGGACACGACCGTTCATCACAGCGAAACTACCGGTCCGGCCAGTCTTTGCAAGCACGCGAGCAACAGCACCATTGGCATCGTCCGTCGGTGGCGCGCTTGCCGTGCCCATGCGGGATTCCTATGCTTGTCGAGCCTCGCAGCCTCTTCTGACCACCTTCGCGACCGGAAAATGAGATCTGCACGTCTGTTGTGCGCACTCGGAGTGCTTGCTGCCGGGTCGACCGGCCACACCTGGCACGCGGTCGCGCACACGTCCGCGGCGCCGCTCGCGTTCGATCCCGCGAAGATCCGGATCGCCGCCGATTCGTACGACGTCGTTCTCGTTCAGGGCGGGCAGGAAGCACGCGTAGGCACCGAAGTATTCGACATGCACAAGGACGGCCCGCGCTTCGTGCTCGACGAGAAGATCGCGGCCGTCGCGATGGGACTGGAGGGCACGCTCACCGTGACCTTCGGCGCGAACCTCGAACCGCTGGAGCGGCACGATCACGGCAGTATTCAGGGCATGCCGTTCGATTCGAAGATCACGGTCAAGGATGGACGCGTGACAGGCACGCTCATCTCCCCCTCTACCGAACTCAAGCCGCTCGCGGTGAACGCGCCGTTCGGCAACGATGGGATCCTCGAAGAAGAAGCGCTCGAGGTTCTGCTCCTCTCGCTGCCGCTGAGTACGGGACTCACCGGCACCGTGCAGGTCTTCGACGACGAGACGGGCAAACCCGCGACGACCACGGTCACGGTGGAAGGCAAGGAGACCATGCAAGTCCCGGCCGGCAAATTCGAAGTGTTCAAGATCCGGGTGCAGAGCACGGAAGCGACGATGGTCTACGTCTCCACGACTGCTCCGGCGCGGATCATCTGCGTCAAGGAAGGCGGCCAACCCGTCGAGCTGCGCTTGCGGAGATAGACGGCCGCGCCTAACAGGTAATCGACCCAGCATTCGCCGCGCTCACGCCGAGCGCCCGCGCTCCCTTCACGCACGCGCACGACACATGACCGTTGCAATGCTGGTGCGACGTCGCACCACTCGGGCCATCGCCGCCGGTCTGCTGGTATTGGGGATCGGCGCCGGCGTGAGTTGCGCGTCCGGCAAGACTTCCGTGGCGCCGTTGTCGCTGACGACGGACAGCACGGCGCAGGCGGTCAAGGCGCACCTCACGGACGGGTCCACCGTGGTACTCCCGCACGGTGTACGCGTGCGAACGGATTCGATCGTCGGTCGCGGGGCACGATTTGGCCTCCGCCTCGAGTTCGTCGATTCGGTTTCGGCGCTGCCGACGGCCGCGGTCGCCGGACTGGAGAGTTACAGCTCCTCCGTCAACACGGGCGCGTCGTTCGCGAAATCCGCGCTCCTGGCCGTCGGCGTTGCAGCAGCTGCCGGTGCACTGGCGATCGCAATCTTCGGTTCATGTCCAACGGTGTATGCCGATAGCGCCGGCACTCCGGTGATTCAGGCAGAGGGTTTCTCGTACAGCATCGCACCGCTGTTCGAAGCGCGCGACGTAGACCGGCTCAGCGCGCACGTCGGCCCCGATGGATCGCTGCGACTCGAGGTGCGCAACGAAGCGCTCGAAACGCATTTCATCAACGCGCTCGAAGTGCTCGACGTCGGCCATGCGTCGTCCGAAGCCGTGGTGGCCGACGATCGCGGCGGCGTGCTCGCGGTGACCAACGTCCATGCTCCGTCACGCGTGCGCGACCGATCGGGCCGCGATCTGCTCGACGTCGTGCGCGCGGCCGACGAACGCGCATTCTCGACGTCGCCGACGACGCTGCGCCGGGCAAGCGCGGCCGACCTGTACGACACCATCGAGATCGTGGCACCGCGCGTCGCCGGCGCCGACAGCACCGCCATCGTACTGCGTGCGCGGAACAGCCTTTTCAACACCGTGCTGTTCTACGACCATCTGCTGCGCGCCCAGGGTGTGCACGCGCTGGAGTGGATTGGATCGGATCTCCGGCAACTCTCGACCGCAACCGGGTTTGCGAGCTGGGCGTCGTCCCACCTCGGCCTTCAGCTCGATGTCTGGGACGGCGGATCGTGGCGCGCAATCACGCACATCATGGATCCCGGGCCGATCGCGTGGCACGACGTTGCGGTCATGATTCCCGCGGCCGGCGACAGCACGCGCGTTCGCCTGACGTTCGTCGCCGACGCCTGGCGATTCGACAGAATCGCCATCGCCGACCGTGCGCGGCACCCCGACGTACGCACACTGCTCGCTGACCGCGTCGAGGCGCCGGGAGATTCGGCGTTCGCGCACGACGCGCGGGCCAGTCTTCGTCGCGCCGACAGCACGTACGTCGAAACGAACCCCGGCGACCGCTTCTGGGTGACGTTCGAGGCGGATACCGTGTCCGCGCAGCCACAGCGGACGTTCTTTCTCGTTTCGCAGGGCTACTACACCGAGTGGATTCGGCCCGCCTGGATCACGGAGACCGCGCATCCGCGCCCAGTTGCATTGTCCGCCGAAACGCTGGCGGCGGCGCTCGACCGGTGGCGCATCGTCAAGAACGAATTCGAAACGCGATTCTTTCGCGATCGGGTCCCGGTTCGATGACGGCAGCCCGGAGGATCCGGCGGACGTTACTCGTGCTCTGTCTTGCCGCTCCCATTACCGGGTGCGCCGTCGTCGTGATCGGTGGAATCGCAGGCATGGTCGGTGTTGCGAAGGCCGATAAACGGAAGCAGACACCCGGCGCGGCCGGGGAGGAGGTGAACGCCGTGCTGCGCCTTCGCACGGTGAACGGCGAACTGCTTGCCGCGGCGGATTCCGGAATGCTCATGGTGTCGAAGGGCCGGCTCGTGTTCGTCCTCGCCGATTCGATACTGTTCATCGATGCGCTCACGCGCAGCGCGCACTGGACGGGGATCGAGCTTCGGACGGCGAACCGCGCGGCGATCCAGCTCACCGCGCGGTATCCACAGGGTGTCGAGCCATCACTGCTGCAGTCGCTGCTCGCGGCGTACAAACAGGACAGGCCCGACGTCGTCATCCGCTGATCGCGCGACGCTTACATCGCGATCTTCGGCTTCGGCTTGGTGGTGATCTCCGGCAGATTGTACTTCTTGAGCAGCTCGTTGAACTTCTTGAGATCGCTGATGTAGATCGCGTCCATCTTCTGCGTCTGCACGCCGAGCTTCCCGACGAGCTCGTCGAACACCTGCACCGCCTGTGCCGTTGGCTTGCCCGGCGCCGACGCGACGACACCGGTGAGCGCCGCGAGCTTGTTGTTCAGCTTGATCGGATAGTTCAGCGGGTCCTGGCTGCTCTGATTCTTGATCTGGTAGACTTCGGCCTCGACGCCGGTGAGCGTATCCGCGAGCGACCGACCTGCTCCGGTCAGCTCCTGCACCGCCTGCGCCGGCGCCTGCTTGAGTCGCGCGTCGATCTCGCTCTTCACATACCGCATCGAGATCACGGCTTCGTTCGCTTCGCTGACCTTGTCGCGAATCCTGATGAGCATGTTGAACTGCGCGAGCTGATCCGCGGCCGTGGCGGGTGAGCGCGGGTCGTTCACCAGCTTGAACGTCTGCGACAGCGTCTGCGTCGCGCCGAGTTTGAGCCGCACGGTGTATGTGCCCGCCGGTGCGATCGGACCGCGCGTGTTGCCAGCCCAGAGAATCATGCCCGGAAACACGGTCGCATCCGGGTACCGCATGTCCCACGCGAACTGATTGAGTCCCGCCTTGTTCGGCACGCGCGGCGCCGGAAGTGCTCCGACCTGCACATCGGGATCGCCGGCTGCGCCGCCTCGGCCGCGGCCTCCGCCCCCCGCTGCGGAATCGACGCGCGATTCGAACGACTTTATCAGCTTGCCGCCGGCATCGAGGAACTCGAGCGACACCTCTTCCCCTGCTTTCGCGAGCTGGTAGCTCACGATGACGCCCGACGGCGGATTCTGCCCGACGCCGGCTTGTCCACGACCACCGCCGCCCCCGCCGCGCCCGCCGCCCCAATCGATGCGATACGTGTCGCGCGGCTTGTACAGGTGCACCGGCGCGGTCACCACCGCAGGAGTCATCTGCCTGAGCGCCGACAAGTCGTCGAGCACGTAGAACGAACGACCGTGCGTCGCGGCGAGCAGATCACCCTCCTTGATCATCAGGTCGTGCACCGCCACCGGCGGCAGGTTGAGCTGCAAGTGCTGCCACACCCCGCCGTCATTGAACGAGATGTACACGCCATGTTCGGTGCCGGCGTACAACATGCCTTTGCGGACCGGATCCTCGCGGATGGCTCGCGTGAAATCGGACGGCGCGATGCCGTTCACGATCTTCGTCCACGTCGCGCCGAAATCCGTCGTCTTGAACAGCAGCGGTGCAAAGTCATCCTGCTGGTAGCGATTCGCGGCGACGTACGCCGTACCCGCCGCATGTGGACTCGGATCGATGATCGACACACGGGTGAAATCGCCCATGTCCTTCGGCGTCACGTTCGTCCACGTCTTGCCCGCGTCGCGACTGAGTTGAATGAGGCCGTCGTCGGTCCCTGCCCAGAGCAGACCTTTCATCAGCGGCGATTCGGCGAACGCGAACACGACGCCGTACGTCTCGACGCCGGTCTGGTCCTTCGTGATCGGTCCGCCGGATGCGCCGAGCGTTTTGGGATCGTTGCGGGCGAGCGGCGGACTGATGATCTGGTAGCTGTCACCGCCGTTTTTCGTCATGAACAGATTGCTGCCGCCGACGTACATGACCGACGGGTCGTGCGGCGAGAACGTGATCGGGAACGTCCACTGGAACTTGTACTTGATGTCCGACGACGACATTCCCATCGGATTGTCGGGCCACGGATTCACGTTCCACTCGAGCCCGGTGCGCATGTCCTTGCGCGTCAGCAGCCCGCCGTACGAGCCCGCGAACACGATGTCGGGATTGGTGGGACTCGCGGCGATGTATCCGGACTCCCCGCCGCCGGCGTCCACCCAGTCGGCGATCGTGATGCCACCCGCCTTCCGGCTCGGGGCACACAACGTCGAATTGTCCTGCTGCGCACCGCAGATCTTGTAGGGAAAATGATTCGTCGCGGTCACGTGATACATCTGCGCGGTCGCGTACTCCTGCCCCGTCCACGTCGCGCCGCGATTCGTCGACACGTTCGCGCCACCGTCGTTCGACTCGATCATCCGCTCGCCGTTGTTCGGCGCGATCCACATGTCGTGGTTGTCGCTGTGCGGAGACGACATCGTCTCGCTGAACGTCTTGCCGCCGTCCTTCGACCGGAACCACTGGACATTGAGCACGTAGACGATGTTCGTGTCCTTCGGATCTGCGTAGATGCGCGTGTAGTACCAGGCGCGCTGCCGCATCTTGCGTTCTTCGTTCAGCTTCGCCCACGTGGCGCCGCCGTCATCTGACCGGTACACGCCGCCGGAATCCGCTTCCATGATCGCCCAGATGCGCGACGCTTTGGCGCCGGACACGGCGAGACCGATCTTGCCGAGTGGCGGCTTCGGAAGACCCGGGTTGCCCGTCAGTTCGCGCCACGTCTCGCCGCCATCCGTCGACTTGAAGATGCCCCCGCCCGGTCCCCCGGAGTTCATCGACCATGGCGTCCGGAACGCGCGCCAGAACGCCGCATAGAGCACGTCAGGATTCGTCGGATCGACCGCAAGGTCGGAGATGCCCGTCCAGTCATCGCGGTAGAGCACTTTGCGCCACGTCGTTCCGCCGTCCGTGGTCTTGAACACGCCGCGCTGTTCGTTCGGGCCGAAGGCGTGGCCGAGGACGCCGATCCACACGATGTTCGGATTCGTCGGATGAATCCGGATCCGGTTCACGTGGTTCTTGATATCGAAGTACTCGATGCGAGTCCAGGTCTTGCCCGCGTCGTTCGTGCGCCACACGCCGTCGCCCGGGGCGGTGTTGCCGCGGATGTCCGTCTCGCCGCCGCCGGCCCACACGACGTCGGGGTTCGACTCGCTCACTTGCAGCGCGCCGATCGTCCCGCCGAAGTATTTGTCCGTCATCGGCTGCCAGCTCATCCCCCCGTCGACGGTCTTGAACACCCCCCCGCCGACCGTGCCCATCCAGTACTCGTTCACGCGTGCCGCGCTTCCGGCGACCGCGACCGAGCGTCCCCCACGGTAGGGGCCGATCTCCCGCCACCTGAGCCCCGCGAACGCGAGCGTATCCATGACCTGGGCACGCGCGCCCATGGGCATCACGCAGCTCACGAGCGTCGCGAGCAACAACGACCGGCGTACCAGCTGGCGCACAGAATCCTCCGGGGGTTTGTCTGGCAGGTTCGCCGAAGGCTGCCTAGCTTCTGCGTCGCACGCAACCATCAAGCGACGAGACGTTCATTCCGACCGCGATAGCTGCCACTCTCGTCATTACAGGAAACGTTTAGAGTCTCCCTCATGCCCTCCCTGCGATTCCTCGTCACCGGTGGCAGCCAGGGCATCGGCGCCGCCGTGGTCAAACAGGCCCGTGCCGCCGGGCACCAGGTCGTGTTCACCGGCCGCGACGCCTCGCATATCGGGGAGACGGCGGCCGCGACCGGCGCACACGGCATCGCTGCGAGCGTCGCGAGCGCCACGGACAACGAGCGCACCGTTCAGGCGTGCAAGACGCAGATGGGCGGCATAGACGTGCTCGTCAACAACGCCGGTTACGCATACCGTGGTGAGATCGGCGCGCTCGATGTCGGGCAGATGCGGGACATGTTCGACGTCAACGTGTTCGGGCTCGTCGACATCACCAATCGGGTCGCGCCGCTCATGAAGGCGCAGGGCTCTGGCGACATCATCAACCTCGCGTCGACATCCGGCATGAAGGGCGCTGTCGGAGGAACGTCGTACAGCGGGAGCAAATGGGCCGTTCGCGGCATCACGCAGTGCTGGCAGGCGGAGCTCAGGCCGCACGGCATCCGCGTCGTGTGCATCTGTCCGTCGGAGGTGCAGACCGGGTTCGGCGGCAAGACGGGACGCAACAACCCGAACAAGCTCTACGCCGACGACATCGCTGCGACGATCATGGCGGGAATCGACATGCCCCGCCGCGTGCTGTGGACCGAGCTGGCCATATTCGCAAACAATCCGTGGAAAGAAGACTGAGCTTCCCCCCACGGATTGCCGGATCGATCCGATCCAGCCGTTACAACACCGCCACGACGTCGATGATCAGCCACGAGGGGCGATCGACGAGCAGCACGCGGTTACCCACGACGACGAACTCCCAGCCCGGGCGGACCGGCGGCAGCGTCCGCACCAGATCGTACGGGGCGGGCACGACGTAATCCCGATATTCATAGGGGATGTACGACGAGCGAATCAGCCGGCGCTCGTAGCCCCGGGCAAGACCGTGCCCGCGCCCGCGCGCATACGCCGGCGGACTCCACCGGTACGACGGGTGCCGTTGATACCAGCTGACGATGATCCGCGAATCCGAGCTCCGATCCCGGGCCGTGTAGTGCGTCCGGACGTCCGGACGGTAGCTCCGGCTTTGCTCCACCCGCCGCTGAGGAGGTGGAACCGGATGCCGGCCGCGCTGAGCAGTGGCCGTCTGCGCAAGAACTGCTATCCCAAACAGAATACGTGTGATCGACATAAGTGCCTCCGTTGATACGTACTAGAGCGTACCCTCCACGCCGTCGAAGTTCGCGCGCGAAAACGACCTGTCATGCTGGCACACGCTGGTGCGGAACAAATCGCGGATGCATCGTATTCCCGACCCATTTCCGGGAAGACTCATGGACGCGTTCGACATTCTCGAGCAAACGCAGGTCGAGCTCGAAGCAGTTTCTGAAGAAGTAGAGGCGCGCACGGGCGTCGATCGCCGTGAGTTCGTGTTTCTCTCGCTCGTTGCAGCGGCGGCGAGCACGTTCGGTGTCTCTGCCGGAGCGCGGGCGCAGGGCCGCGGCGCGGGCATCGCGGGCGCGGCGCCACAAACGCCCCCGCCGATCATTCCACTCGGCGAGACCATTTCGTGGAGCTTCATGGTCTATCCCGGTGGCACCGGCGCGGCCATCGACAAGCTCATGCGCGAGCGCGGTGCGAAAGCGTTCGAGCGCACGCCGTTCGCCGTAGAGAAATGGAGCGACGCCGTCCCGACCAACGATGACGACATCGCATTCCTCCCGGCGCACCGGCTGTCCGCGCTGCTCAAGGAACGCAAGATCACGTCCGCGAAATTGACGGACATCTATCTCACGCGCATGAAGCGGCTCGATCCCGTACTGCTCTGCGCGGTGACGATCATGGAAGAGCAGGCGCGAGCCGCGGCAGCACAGGCTGACGCCGAAATCGCCGCAGGCAAGTATCGCGGGGCGCTCCACGGCATTCCGTTCGGCGTGAAGGACCTCTTCTCGGTCAAGGGCACCAGGACCACGTGGGGCGCCGAGCAGTTCAAGGATCAGGTCATCGACGAGGACGCGGAAGTCGTCGTGCGGCTGCGCGACGCGGGCGCGGTATTGATGGCGAAGCTCGCGACCGGTCTCTTTGCGAACAACGACGTCTGGTTCCGCGGTCGCACAAACAATCCGTGGGACATCCGTCGCGGCTCGAGCGGATCGTCCGCCGGCCCGTCATCGGCAACCGCCGGTGCGTGTGTGGCGTTCGGCATCGGCACGGAGACATCGGGCTCGATCGTGTCTCCATCGCGCGAGTGCGGACTGAGCGCGCTGCGTCCGACGTTCGGTCGCGTGAGCCGGCACGGCGGCATGGTGCTCGGCTGGTCGCGCGATCGCGTCGGCCCCATCTGCCGCACCATCGAGGATTGCGCGATGGTGTTCAATACCATTCACGGCGCCGACGAGAAAGACACGTCGACGATCACCGCGCCATTCCATTTCGATCGCAATATCAAGCTGGCGTCGTTGCGCTTCGGCGTCGACGCCAATGCGCCGAAAGAGTTCGTCGACAAACTTGTCGAGCTCGGCGTCAAACCCACACCGATCGGTCCGCGCCCGCAGGCGCCGCAAGGTGGAGGAGGCGGCGGCGGTGGCGAATCCACCGCGTTCTTCGACTACTTCGTGCAGACCAAAGCGCGCGAGCTCGGCATCGATGTCGCCAAGATCGACTCGACGCTCGCGCGCGCCGGCGGCGGTCGTGGAGGACGCGGCGGACGCGGCGGCGCGGCTGACAGCACCGCCGGTCGCGGCGCGGCGCCCGAGCCCGTACCGCCGGAGCTCGCCGGCCTCGTTGGTTTGCCCGGGATCGGCGGGCGCGCCGGCACCGCGGTGGATTTCATCCAGTCGCAGCGCCGCAGGCACATGCATCTCGTCGAGATGCAGAAATTCCTGCAGAACTATGACATGTACGTCCCGAACGCCGGCGGCTGGGACGTCGCGCTGCACTCGTCGACCGGCCATCCCTGCACCGTGGTGCAATACAAGTTCGAGCCACGCGTAGGCAACAACCCCGGCGGTGGCGGAGGCGGCGGCGGCGGCGGAGGAGCTGGCGGGCGAGGCAGCACCGCCGGCCGTGGTGGGCGCGCGGGCGGAGACAGCACCGGACGCGGCGGGCGTGCGGGTGCTGGTGGTGGCGCAGCGACGACGCCGGCGGTGTTCAACGAGATGCCGACGTGCGCGGTGCTCGCGGGCAATTTGTTCAACGACGATCTGATTCTTTCAGTCGCGCACCAGTTTCAGATTCACACCGACTTCCACAAGCATCGGCCGAACATCTGATCCAGCGCACGGTGGTGACATGCGGGCCGGGCCTATCTATGCGGCGTCCCGGCCCGTATGCTCACGGTTCACCATTTAGCCGTCCCCTGGCGCTGCACGTCCGCGCACCGCGGGAGATAGCTCGCGACGCTGGGGTACTTTGTCCAAACTCACCAGCCGCCTTCACACAGGCGGCCACGGCTTTGCGCGCGTAACTCGGCGCGCATTCAGTTCCCCGATCCGTTCGGGTCTCGTGCTGGCATTCGCATGGGTCGCAAGCGCGTGCGGCGGCGACGCCATAGCGCCCTGCTCGATCAGCGTTTCGATCACCCCGTTCGCGCCGGCCGTTGTGGTCGGTGCGACGCTCGCACTCACCGCAACGCCCGACGCGGCGAATTGTGCGATCGTTCCGGCCGCGATCTGGTCCTCGAATTCCGAAGCCGTTGCGGCGATTACCTCGGCCGGCGTGGTCACGGGAGTGAGCCCGGGGAGCGCCATCATCACCGCAAGCATCGGCACGGGATCCGACACGGCGGTCGTCACGGTAACAGCAGCGCCCGTCAGCACCATCGAGGTCACGTTCACGTCCGTGACGATGGGCGCCGGCACCACGCAACAGGCAACGGCAACACTTCGTGCAGCGAACGGACAGCTCCTCACGGGGCGTGCGGTTGCGTGGTCGAGTGCAGCGACCGGAGTTGCGCAGGTCAATCCGACTACGGGCATTGTCAGTGGCGTGGCCGGTGGCACCGCGGTGATCACGGCAACGTCCGAAGGACGCACGGGATCCGCGACGGTCATCGTCTCGAGTATCCCCGTCAGCACGATCACCGTGACGACGCCCAGCGCGACGATGTTCACCAACGCGACACTGCAGGCGACCGCCGTTCTCCGCGATGCCGGCAACGCCATTCTCACCGATAGAACGGTGACGTGGACAAGCTCGGCGCCGGCGATCGCAGCCGTGAACGCAACGACCGGGTTGATCACGTCCAGCGGGAACGCGGGCGCGGTCACAATCATCGGCGCTGCTGAGGGAAAGGTTGGCACGGTCAATATCACGGTGACAGTCCGCCCCGTCGCGGCGGTAACGCTAACGGCGCCGAGCGCGATGGCGGTGGGCGCCACGCAGCAAGTCACGGCCGTATTGACCGATGTGAACAACGCAGTACTGACTGGACGCGTGATCACGTGGACCTCGAGTGCGGGGGCAGTCGCGTCGGTGAGTCAGACCGGTTTGATCACGGGGCTCACGTCGGGCGTGACGATCATTACGGCACTCTCCGAGGGACGCTCTGCGACGATCGGGATGACCGTCGTCATTCTGCCTGGCCTGACGTCGCTTTCGCCGAACGTTCTCAACGCGGTCTTTTCCTCGGTGTCAGTGGTGGTGACGGGCACCAACATGCTGGAGCCCGGAACGGACCTCAGCTTCAATCCGGGTGGCTTTTTCACCGCGGGGTTCCTGCAGGCTAGCAGCGCGACGGCCGGGACTATCGACGTGCAGCCGGCCAGTGCAAGCTCAGCCGGTGTCGGAAACTTTCAGTTCCGGAACAACACGGTGATCGGCCCGACGAAGACGGTGACGATCTTTGCGATCGGCACCTCACCCATTCAGATCGGGGCGTCGTTCGGTGGAGCTGGCGGGAGTCCGTTCGCATCACGCGATTGCCCTGCGAACTCGGTCGCAACTGGCCTCAACGGCCGGGGAAGCGCCAACGTCGATCAACTCGCGGTGCGCTGTCAAACGGTGACCGGCACCACGCGCACATTTGGAGCCGTCGTCGCGACCGCGTCGGCAGGCGGTGCGGGTGGAACGGCGTTCACATTGGCCTGCGGAGCAAATCAGGTGATGGTGGGCGTCACGCCTCAGGCGTCGAATGCCGGCACCGGCTTCTGGACTGCGGTTGCGGCCGTGTGTGCTCCAATCGGCGGTGGCGCCAATCTCACGACAGGTTTCGGCGGCACTCCGTCGACGCCAGGTGCTGCGGCGACCACGCTGATGTGCCCGCTGGGACTTGCCGTCTTTGGTATCGAAGGCAACTCTGGGGCGTTCATCGACAAGCTCAGCATACGCTGCCGATAGCCTGGTTATCGTGCTGCTGCGCGCCGCGCGTTCACATCGCCGGCGCGCGGCGTGCCGGATGAGGCAACCTGACTTGTGGTCGGAAGCGCCCCGCGATGTCAGTCGTGGGTGCGCATCGCGTGAATCTTCACGAAGTTCGATCGCCTTCGGTCGAGCACGACGTTGTTCGCATCGAAGAGCGTCATGTACGCCTCGATCTCGTCGCCGCCGATCTTGTCTTCGTTGAGAAGCGACGTGGCGATCGTGTCCTTGAAATGCACGCCGATCGCACTCTCCACGTTGAGATCCGTGCGCAGAATGACATCCTTGAACTTGTAGAGCAGTTTGAGGCGCACCGCATCGTGGCTCTCGAGCTGTGCTTCGACGCGGTGTTGTGGCGAAAAGGGCCGGTCGGATCCGTCGATATGCCTCACGATGTTCGACGTGAGCGTGCACTCGGCGAGCATGCGTTGGCGGTCGATCGTGATCGTCAGTACGGGCGTCGTGAGGCCGGGCATCGCAGGGAGTGTTTGGTTGGGGTTCAGGAACGACCGCTCCCAAGCTACCACGATCCGGAGGAGCACGCCTCTGCAACCGCGCGCCCCGGGCGGCTAACATTCATCGCTGAACGCAGGGCCTCTAGCTCAGCGGTGAGAGCGGCGGACTCATAATCCGACAGACCTGGGTTCGAATCCCAGGGGGCCCACTCTCAGAGATAGCGTCTCGGCGGGACCAGCAAGCTCCCAATCAGCAGCCCGCCCGTCAGCGCGAGCAGTGCGCTCAGCACCGCAATGCCGGTCTCGAGACCAAGCGCGTAGTCGCGCTGCATCACGAGCGCGAGGCCGCGAAAACCGATGCTCCCCGGCACCAGCAGCATGATGCCCGGAACGCGGATGAGCTGGCCCGGCCGCTTGGCCATGCGTCCGTAGAGGTTCGACAGCGCAGCGATCGCGAGGCTCGCCACGAACACCGCTCCCGCGAACGTCGTGCCTTCCTCCGCATTGAACCACGGCGTCGCGACGCGCGTGATGACGTAGCCGAAGATCGCGCTCGCCATCACCAGCGGATAGTCGCGCCGCGCCGTGCGAAAGAGCACGGTGATTGCAAACGCGCCCCCAACCGTCGCGACGACTTCGACGATGCCGGGCAGCAGCACCGGCGCAACGACGATCGGCGTCCAGCCGAACGCGGCGACGATTCGCGTGCCAACCACGCTTCCGAACGTCAGCTTCAGCAACACCATCACCGCGGCCGCAAACCGCGTCGTGCCCGTCACGAGCTGCTGCGCCGCAAGCTCCGTTGCCGCTGTCGCGAGCGCGAGTCCGGGCATCAGCACGATCAGTGCCGCCACGACCACCGTCTGCACGGAAATCGGCGCGACGAAGTGTGCGAACGCCGACGCCAGCACTGTGGCGAGCAGCGCACCGAGAAGGTCGAGCGCGGCGGAGAGATGCGTGCTGTTGCGCGCCACAACTGCGATGCCCCCGATGATCGCGCCAAGCGCCCCTGCCACGCCGATATCGAGCCATCCCGTCCGCAACAGGCCGGCCACCGACGCACTCGCCAGCGCGAACGCAAGCACCCCCGCGACGCGTTCGCGCGATGTGGCCGCGCGATCGCACACTTCGATCTCCGCGAGCCCTTCACTCGGCCCGAGTTCGCCCGCGATGACGCGATCGGCAATCCGGTCGAGCGTCGCGATCGCGCCGAGGTCGACGTTCCCCGGATCGAGCCGAAGCACGCGCGTCATCTGCGTGTGCGTCATCGTGTCCCCGTCGCCGAGCGACAGCAGCAGGCCCGTCGGTGCAGACCAGATTTCGCACGCGATGTGCAGCGCGCGTGCGGTCGCGATCACCGCACCCTCGAGCCGCGATGCAGCGACGCCGGCCAGGTGCAGCCGGCGCGCCAGTTCAATCAGGAATCGCGCGCGCTCGTCGAAGGAGGCGTCCACGCGGAACTATCGCCCCGCCGGCAAAGCCTCCGCGAGCGCACCGACAAAGCGATCGACCGTCGCAGGCGTGGCGTTCGTGCCCATCACGCCGATGCGCCACACCTTGCCCGCGAGCGCGCCAAGTCCGCCGCCCATCTCCACGCCGAGATCGAGCAAGCGCGCGCGCACCTTCGCCTCGTCGACGCCGTCAGGAACGCGGACCACGTTGATCGTCGGCGCGCGGTTCGCGGCCGGCGTGAAGAGCGATACGCCGATCTTCTCGAGACCGGCCACGAGCGCCTCGTGCGCTGCCTGGTGACGCGCCCACCGCGCCTCGAGACCCTCTTCGAGGATCAGGCGCATCGCCTCGTGAATACCGTAGATGCTCGCGATCGGCGCCGTATGGTGAAATGCCCGCTTCTTCTGCCCGCCCCCTTCGCCCCAGTACTGGAACAGCAACGCGAGATCGAGATACCACTGCGCGGGTTTCGTCTTCCGGTTTCGCACGACGTCCATCGCGCGCGCGTTGACGGTGATCGGCCCGAGGCTCGGCGGCGCACCAAGGCATTTCTGCGTGCACGACCCCGCCGCATCCACGCCCCACGCGTCGATCTCGATCTCGATCCCCCCGAGCGACGTCACGCAATCCATCGCGACGAGCGCACCGTGCTTCTTCGCCACCGCCACGAGATCGCGGATCGGTTGCATGGCACCGGTTGTCGTCTCGACGTGCACGAACGCGACGACCTTCGCCGCCCGCTCCTTGAGCATCGCATCGAGGTCGTCGACGTCCACGATCTCGCCCGGCTGCGCTTCGAGCGTGCGTACGTCGGCGCCC
>JADMIO011426223.1_pt1 | contig 25805 bp, 31 predicted proteins | sample 8958161 | NCBI WGS metagenome assembly JADMIO01 (sample SAMN16585339, study PRJNA669376) | soil metagenome | isolation source: Crop rotation soil | place: USA: Cullars Rotation, Alabama | collected 2011 | reverse complement strand
GGCCGCGACTTCAAGTCACGTGAATTCCAAGCTTCGGATCCCACTGTGCTGGAAAGGTAAAGGGAGGAAAAGGGGATTTATTGAATTATTGAATATACCCTGCTCCCATTGCTTTACCAATTCGGGAAACCAGAATTAATTCCCGTTGGAACGGGAAACAAAGTAAGCAAGCAAAATCCATCATTGAGCTAGAGTGCTGACCCTTGTTTGCTGGCATAGGCCATGGCATTCTCATAGAGAAACATAACAGTATTTCTCGGACACAGAGGGAGAATGATTGCGACTTTGCATCCTGTCGAGAGGGGAAGGATCCGATAAAGTCATTGCTTGCGTGGCATATTTTCCAAATGTAACTGATCTAAAAGGCTTTCAAACTCTTTTGCTAATCCTTTGTGGGATTGGGAGACAGTGATCCAAAGGCTAATTTTGTGAACACCAAAATGAGGGTTAGTTCACAATGGCTGTTAACTAAAAGCAGCGTGCGAAACATAGATATTTGATCCGCATTTGTCTCCACGTACATGAGGCAGAAGACCCAATGATATGGGCTGGCGTCGTTTATCCTTTTTCATGTAAAAGGAAGGACTGTGACCAGAGTGCATTGCTGAATCCTAGTCGTTCAGATTAGTATTTTCCTAAGAGACCTACTCGTTGCCTTGTGTTGGACAATAATACTCAAAACCGTTGTGGCGGGTGAGTAGAAACAACTTTGGTACAAATGTATTCTGTTTTTGAAAAAAATGTGGCGCACTTCCCTAGGCGAGTGGCGGTGCAATTTGTTTTGATTTGATTTGCTGTTCAGCAATCTTTAAATAAATGTTTTCATCTGCATTAACCTTTTTCTAATCAGTGATGTGCAAGTTAAGCTGATGGTTTGCTTGGATATGTTCGCTAACAAACTCGCCTATTTTCCTGTCAGTGAAAATCCGTATAACCCCTGAGACATTGAAACCGTGCTTGCTTGTTATCCTCTGGCCAGAGGAAAGATATTTCTCGGTCATACGTTTCCGCCATTATGATCCGAACCCCGGTTGGGGTAGGAAGTTGTCAGTTTTTTTGGTGAACCTCCAATCATATGCTGTTTAATCAGCGAGTCAATTCCACAGAATCATTAGCGCATCAGCTCATCAGCGATGACACAAATGATCGTCCATCCTTTGGTCATCTGCGCGGCTTTGGCATGGCAATAAGCGAGGTCAATCGATATTGGCATCGGTAACTGAGCCCCGGGCGTTTTAAGATAAGCCACTGGCATCGCCAATAATGATCAGTTTAGTTGTTGGATATGCATAAAAGGATTTGATTCTGTGGTCCAACCCTCAGTTCATCTTAATGCAACTTGTGTCCCCGCGCACCACGCGCCTCATCGTGTTTGCGTGAAACACGAAATATAAAAAATCCCTGATAACAACTCGACAAGCGACTAATTTATCCCCAAAAAGCTAATGAAAAGGGAGTGCTATAGTATCGTTTTTGACTAAAATAACATAGATAAAATATTCAAAGAGCCAGCAAACTGCACAGTTTATTCGATTTCATGGGCTTCTATGGAGGATCTCGACATTTGGGCAGGGTAGTGGTGCAGTTCTCGCGAAGCAAGATCCATCATAAGATCACTGGATGTGGGATGTGAGATGTGAGATAAAACATGCTTTTGCAAGGAGAGGAGCTTATCCAGCCACAAGCAATGAAGCGAATGAGTCATCACACACAGCCTTTCAGCCAGCCTTCAAAGCTATAAAGCGCAACAAAAAAAAGTGAATCGATCTCGCTTTTAACACGTGACTAGTTTCGATTGTGATGGCTTTTCGCGTCTTTTTCTTTTCATCGGCCTTAGCAATTTTACAAAACCTATCATTGAAAAGTACTTAAACCCAGTCCTTTTTTTTTTTTCTTTCGCCCTCTAATTCTAACCAACCAATTCATTATTGAAACGTTGTATATTTCTAGAACACGACATGCCCTTTTATAAACCCTCCCTGCCCATCTCTACTGCCCTTGGCGACGAACTGGATATGCAGGTTGACCAGCGTATCCTACACGCTATGCCACCCACTGACCGTCCAACGCCTTTAACAGCAGTCTGCCCGCGACCTATACCCAATTCTTACTGGGCTACACCTCTATTACTTGCTTGCGAGTATCCCTGGACACCAAAAAACCCCATGAAACCTAAACTCGACAACCTTCTCAAGGCCGGTGTTCGCACTTTCATTGATTTAACTGAATGTGGCGAACTCTCACCCTATGCGAACGTCCTATGCTGCCGGGCCGCCCTACTTGGAATCGACACGCTTAGTATTGAGTACCACCGTTTTCCCATTCGGGATCGGTCTATACCTGAGTCCGTCGATTACATGTCCCGGGTTTTCGAAGTTCTCCGTGATAATGAGAAAAGGGGTCGAATCAGTGCGGTGCACTGTCGCGGAGGAATAGGGAGAACAGGAATGGTCATTGGATGTTGGCTCGTTGAAAGTGGTGTCGCGAAAGACGGACAGGATGCACTTGCGATCATTGCTAGGGAATGGCGGACAGTGGAAAAATGCACTCGTTATCCACACAGTCCAGAAACTGGTGCACAGTTCGAATTCGTTCGCAATTTCCATCAAACGGCGTCAGGCTTTCCACTGAAGAAATCACACAAATCCACTCGATTTACGTCCAAAACCCTGCGTATACCAGAACCCTGCAAATTCTAGACTTACGATTTGAAACGACTGCATACCTAGGTTAGTTGGCGATGCTCCTACCTTCAACTCCATTTTTAATCCTCCGCGTTCTCAAGAATAAAGCCTTATATTTATATTATATCTTCACCCCGATGAGGGTGATTCCTGTTTCTCTCCCTCTCGATTCAGTGTCAACAAACGTTATTAGTATCTTCCTTCCTTAAAGACGATCTTTAGCATAATTGTAACTAGATTTCAGCACCATTAGACCCAAAGGGACTCCACTCTCTACAATACCACTGTTTCCATAGTTTCCATCCATAGTTTCAACATTACCTTTTTGGACTCGATTTGGAATTTGTGACAGATTTCCGTGTGACGTTTCCCAGTCACGTTTCGAGTTCTTTCTTCGCTTTTGTTCACATGGAGGAACACCGACGACACTCAAAAGGGTCAAGAGAAAAGGGATATAGCTTCGAACACCGTGATGAAAAGGGATATTCTTCCAAACATGGTAGGATTTCAATCCCCCCTTCCAACCTCGCAACCTTGACTCACCTTTCACTCGGGTATCTTGTCAACACACATGGACAACAATATCTTTAACCTACGCATGGGGCTTATACTGAATGATGTGTGATCTTTCTGTGCACCTTCACACCGATTTGACAGACCGGAATCGGCAAAAGAAGTCTGAGGACGGGCATAGTCGTCCCATCAACAAGTATGAGGAAAATGAAGTTCGACGAGAGCGTTTCACACGAGGTGCTTTGGATTCCGATCGTCCACGTTCTCGTGATATAGAGAAAGAGATTGAGCGTGAAACTTCTTGGCATCGGAAGGCCCATGATGCGTTGTCAACATTCAGAGATGAGGAATTGCGTAAAGACATGAGAGGTGACTTAGATATCCGTGGTCATCGGCGTCAAACTGTTGATGGATACGAGGTGAAATGCCCCCACCTCCTCTTCCCTGTCTTTGAACTTAGATGTATGAATGTTCTCTAGCTGGCATTCCGGGAAAGTGGAACCGTGAATAGCAATGGGGATTCCATAAAACACTTGCAGTCATCTCCTGGCAGTCGGACAAGGCATGATGAACATAATGGTCACTCACGAAATTCACAAATTGTACGTTTTCATTTATATCTCTATTATGATCCTTTCGCCAACCCTCTAAGGATATATGTCCATGGTGAACGACAATAAAATAGGGTGATTATAGGCGTTCAAATTCTCGAAATAAATACCATCGTCGTTCAGAGGATAGGGAACGAAAATACAACGGGAGCCGCGCATATAGTCGTCGTAAAGATGATTCGTCTCGTTCTCGCACAAGGAGGGAGAGTGATTATGATAAAGGGAGTGATTTACCGCCAAGTAGGAGAAAGCTCGAAGACGAACGTCGTTCTTTGTCACTTGAGAGAAAGGGGAAACAGCTCGATCGAGACACGTTATCCTCAGAATCAAGTGATTCGGATGAATCTACGGGCTCGGAGGAGAGTAATAAGGAGAAGAGACCGTTCAAAAAGAAATCCCGATATTCGAATTCTCCTTCGCGATCACCTTCTTGCTCCGAAAATAGTAGCAGGAACAGAAGCCGGGAGCGTTCGCAAAGGAAACACCGTAGCTCCAATAAGGGTAGGGAAAAGCGGAGAGAGCGAGATCGTTCCTCATCGCCGGAGAGAAAGCGGAGGAAAAAGAAGGACAAGAAGAAAGCGTCCGAGAACAAGGAGGAGAGAAGGAGTGTGCTTACTGGAAAGAAGGTCTGTTTCTCATCTTGCATTCAGTTACCGTCGTAATCTTGACGATGAAATAATAGATAAAGTTGAAGGTCAAAAAAGATAAAGAGGACCACAAACGTGATGCGAACCGTGAAGATTTGTTGAAGTTCTTGAACTCTGCGTTTGAGTAACGTTAGGAATGCGATATAATTAGGTTCGCCCATCCTTATTCCCCTGACAAAACATTGTAATCGTTATATCTTTTCCCTTACTGATTTCATTGGGTTAAGTTTAGATGTCATGGTAATCAGTTCGTCTTCAAATCAATGCAGCTTTATTCCTGATGGTGGCTATCTGGCAAACTAATAAGAGTTCGATGAGACATTCAATGCTCGCTTCCTCTGAGCTTGAGTCCTGATATGCGCTCTGCCACACGCATGATGAAGAATGGGGAAATCGAACGATTTTGGGGCAACACAGGAGATATCTGGATAAGATCCTTTCCAATCACTTGCTCCGAACTCTAAGGATCGGCCAAGCAATCCCTCTCTTTCACCATGACGAGCTCATGGCAAAATATCTTGCGATCTGCCGGTTTCAGACAAGCGGGACGGAATCAATTATTGCATTCAAAAGGGTATATCAAAGGCTATACAACGGACAACGCGAGATTAAATTCTCTTTGCACCTTTTCTTTTCGAATATCTCGTAGGATTATCCGCTCTGTTTCGGAAATCAACCTTGGTGTGATGAACTTGTCTTTTTTCCGCCGAGACAGCGAGCCTGAGGTTTAACGTCTGACGCTTAACTTGGTTAAATCTGCGAGAGGTATTAATCGAAGATTCCTGGTGTCTTAGTTTGCAAGCTAAAACATGGGACCAACCCTGAACAAAGTCTTCTGATAAAAGTATGCAAGAACGCAGGCAGCGCTTTCCTCCAGTTTCTTACGATGAGAATCTACAACCCCCCAAATTTATTTCCTTCCGATGACGTGAGTGCTCTATCTCCCATGGCAGGCACTGTTTCCATAGGTGGATCATCTCTCCCAATTCCTTCTTAAAAAGTGGTACAGTAGCTCACATTGATTAAAGGAATCAACGATGGGTTGCCTGATGGGGATATGCGCCATTCAGCCAAACCGTCAATCGCACCGGAAGTATGCCTTGGCCATGAACTCGAGCTATCTTTGTTCTTACTGTTTTTAGGGAGTGAAATCCGAGCCATATGATATCCTTTCTTCTATGAAAAATTTCTATCGCGTCTTGGATCTCATAACGGAACAGGGAAGCGGTGGTTACGGTCTGTTTGGTTGTGAAATACGGACGTTTTCGAAGCTGAACCTCATAAAGTGGATAAGGTCATTATCGCACAAGACTCTCTCAAAGAATTTATCAATCAGCTTTCCCCCGGCGCTTATTCGTCACTCACGAAAATTGACTTTAAGACCTTAGACCGGTTACCCATTAAACCAATGGGTGTCTACGGAGAGCGTAAAGAAATCATAACCCTTCTCAAGCTTATTGGCGTATTTGATGAGAAGACGTTTGTGTTCTCTTGTTGCCTTCTCCAGTCTGTACATTCACGATATTCAGAGCATATATTCTTAGTCACGCTGATGACAATCCTACGGGTCCGAATTTGCATTCTGGATTATATATTGCTCGTTTTCCCAGTTCACATAGTGGCGCACAACGTCTTTTCGTCATCTATTGGCCTGAAGTTGCAACGTGGAACGATAATGCCTATTCTTCAGTCAAACGCAACCGTGAGACATTCATGAGGTTCGAAAAGCAGGACAATTAGAGAAAGCGATTCTGATAATTTGCCTTCAGGTACCTCACAAAAATTACGGATCAGATTGTATGCCTCATTGCGCCGGGTCAAGCTGAGGCACTTGTCTGGAACGAGCCGTCTGGAGATGATACCGCCGATTCCGGAGATGAAGAATTGGACGAAGACAAGCTGCACATTGACGATCGAATGTTCGCGTTTGAAGTTGCCAAGACAAATGAGCAGGAGGAGAGTGTCAGCTGTCGTCCTGGATTCACTGCAAGTGGTTGTAAACTTGAAGTCAGTGAGACAATTCACAGATCCCAATAGGTCTCTTTGCAAAATATTTCCAACGGATACGCAAATTCTGGACCCATGGATGAGACATCTGACATCTACCTATTACCAGGTGGAACCGCTGCAGGAATCCTTTCCCGCCAGCGAGTACTTCCCCGTTTAAATGTCACAGCAGCAAAAACTCGAGAATTCACCAAATTTCAATTTTCCAGCTTCTTGTATGGTCTATCTCATCCCTTCATCCCGTAATTAATTCCATTCAAGATGCGGCAATGTCGTGCGCTTGAATCCCGATCTCGACTTCCGTGGAATAACGAAGCTCGTGGAAGGAGGGTTGGATAGATCGTACCCTAAGGGGGTGAAACAATGGTTGAAGGACCAGCAAAAGCTCAAAGCTGAACACTCAGAAATTCGGCGACGAAAATTTCTAGAAATTGAAAAGGAGACCAAAGAAGTCACAACTAAAATCAAGCCATTCATCCGCAATGAGCTGGTAACTGTATTGACCGAGATTTATAGGTAAGGCACAAATTTATTTCGTGTGTTCTATGGACTCACCATGTTTTGAAGCACTGTTGATCTCCCTACTGTTTTAAAAATCGACCCTGATGCGACAGGTTTGAATCATTGATGAGCTTAATTCGCTGCCTGATCAACTCTGCAGAGATTTTCAATCGCCTATGCTCAATCCACGAAGAATTACCCGAGATCATCGAAAAACAAGTCTCTTCTTTTAAAAACCACCTCCAAACCATCGCTGCTCCGAAATTTAAACGGGAGAGGCAATATCTATGTGCGCTATTTCTTTTGAGTAAAGAAAATGTCGGTCCCGAAAAGGAAAAGGAAATTCTGGATATTGTGAAGGGTGATAAGAAGCCTTCAATTTCCTTTTGGAAGACTATTGTCAATAAGTTTTCTCCCTTTTCTGCACACAGCATGGAAGATCAGAAAAGATTGCTCTTATCGAGTGTTTCTGATCCAGAGCTTCACTCAAAACTCGATGCACTTAAAGACCGGTTTCCTGCGGATCGAAAACTGGTATCCTCTGCAATTGCTAGCGCCTATGATTGGTTTCTTGCGAAAGTGGAAAAAACTGTGGAGGCAATCTGCAGTGATGTTACGCAAAAACTGATCCGGGATTCCAAGGATCAACTTGATAGGGAGCTTCGTAATACGGAGAAAAAGGAATATCAGTCCATCCTGCAAGTGTTAATTCGGAATATGGATAACGAACATGTTCGAGATCCAAGGTAAGTAGCTATTCAATTATAAGGAGAATGGACCTGATAGAGAGAATAGATGTACTGTCCTTATAGATTCAGTTGAATCCAAATCTGGATATTACTTCGAAATTTCGATAACATATCGAACAGAAACGCCGGTTCCACCATGTTGGAACTATACACTCCACACCTTCTGTATTTCCGCTGAGGACCGTCAGCAGCTCCAGATGAACCCAGAGCATATCCCTGAGCCAACCATTACTCCGCGACACTACCATTCATTTCAGCTTCCAATTGATTACGAAATAATGTATGTGCGGTACAATTTCGTGTGTGGTGTCCATTTTCAAGTTTTAAATAGGCATGCCCAATTGTTAGAGCGTGATCGAATTCTTCTTGTGGTTTGCCACGACGATTCATTGCTAATATATCTCGATACTTTGACCTCCCTTAAGTCATCCCTTGACGGGTGTAACCCCCGTCGGAAAATTCAATTGACAAAATTAGGAGGACCTTGTCTCATTGCCTTCGATGAGAAAACCCGCATGTTGTCACTATGCTCGGTCACAAAGGTGAACAAATTTTCTCAATCTGTCTTATCGTCGTTTCACGTTGCTTTTCTAGCACGATTTGCATATCTTCACCTTCGATGAGGCATTTAAACTATTACAATCATGGGGAAATTCGATCCCCCTTGGAAACTGGTATTCCCCAGGAATTGCATTGTCCCGCATGTGCTTTGTACCTGGAAACGACGAGATACTCATTGTTGATGACGGAGGCCAAGCAAGGATTTTTTCTCTTATCTCACAGCAATTTAGGTATGTATTTCTCATTAATTTCAAGCTCGGCACTAACCATCCTCGATAGGCCAGCGGCAGTTTCACTTCCACATCTACCAACAGCGGCGGTGTCATCTCCTGATGGGGGCTGCTTAATTCTCGCCTTCTGTCCAATTTCTGAGCGTCCATTCTTTCGAGCCTACCATTGGAGTACATTTGGTTCCACTCAAGGCATTACTCTTGATCTACCAACCGTACACAACCACCCGTGGATGGTCACCTCCGTGGTTCGCCGCGATGTAGTTCATTTCATCTGGCTTGATAAGGATGCTCAACATTGCGTCTCTGTCGCTCTGGATATAAAGACTAAAACAACGGAATTTATGTTCCAGGAGACTGGCCAAAAAGCGAATGGCAAGAAAAACTGCCAAACTAGCCAGCACAATTCGCTAATCGATTGCCATGCCGATGTCTGGACCCGTTATCCCGTCTTTCCAGCTATCTGCAGACAAGTCATTTCATCCGCACGTCGTTACCCTCAGACAAGGGTTTTTGTCAGCAACAAAGATCACTCCAAGTTCGGGCCATACTTTAACCGCCTCATAAAGGACTTTACGCAAAAAGTTCACAAACCCACAGGAGGTGAGCTCGGAAGGATTACTGTTGAAGCCTGCACCTTCCCCATCTTCTTTTCCGGTCTGGCAAATTCATACCGGTCCGATTGGGAGGTCTCGCAATTTCAAGCTGGGGAATGGTTAGTGGACTTACTTTGCCTTATACCAATTCATATCGCCATTACACGGGACAATCGATTTCTCCCTTTGAAGGACGGTGTTACTTCGAATGAATTCGAGCAATTGTTGCTCGGGGCTGAGGTTGGTCGCATCGTTGATGCGTTGTCATTTGGATGGTATGAATCCATCTTCCAATCATATCAAGCGGAGAAGGTCTGCTTTCTATCATTGTTATGTTCGGATAATTGACAAATTTTCAGCCTGTCATGGTAGTCTCATCTATGGGTAATCCTAAAATCAGTTATTATTATACAATGGCTGATAATTGGAATTGGCAAATCTCAGGAGAGCAGTCTGTTGGCAAGAGTTTCGCTCTCAATCACCTTGTTGATACCTCTTTTGCTGGGAGTGCCATGCGGACCACAGGTAGGTTGTGGGAATGTATTGCTGACCCTTTACTGACGCAACCTTCTAGAGGGGGTTTGGATGTCTGTAACCCCCACAGAAGATGCTTTAATAGTTGCCTTGGACTTTGAAGGTTTTAATTCTTGTTTCTTTTGAGTTTTTCATTCACAGTATATCTATCTGTTCAGGCGTTCACAGCATTGAACGTTCTGCGCAAGAGGACACATTACTTGTCCTTTTCAATACAGCGATTTCAAATCTGGTTTGTCCTCCTTCAACTTCACCATTCTTGCCCTGACCATCTTTATTTGAAGGTTTTATTCCGAAATAATTTCGCCCTTTCGCGTGATATAACAGAGCTTTTTCAATCATTCCAGTCGTCGTCGTCCGTCTTAGACCCTGGCTCTAACCCAATGCTTTTCCAGTCGACGTTGGTTATTATAATTAAGGTCTGGATGACCTCCTGGCAGCGACTTTCTTTGGATGCTAATTTGGTATAGGATGTCGTGGAATCCGATAAAGAAGAAATCGTGAAAGAGTGAGTTTGTTCAAATATATTCACCTATTTATATTTTTAACTGTACAACAGGTTTTCTCTCAAGTTCCAGGTCAGTGGTAATTCAACGCTCTCGTTTTACGCGGTTTCACCCTGCATTCAGAAAATCGTGGCAGACGAGCAGGATAAGAATTTTATCTCGCAACTCCACCGAGGTCGGCTTAACATCATGCCCTGGCCAGTTATTGGTTCCAGGCAATTTTACACCCTCTTTTCATCCCTGAAAAATCGATTGGATCGGCAAGTAATCACTCATCCAGCTGCTGGACAATTTCTGCATACATTAAAGATGTTGATGGCAAAGCTTAAGGTAAGGCTTTTTAACAATCTTATTCCACTTCTGACATTCCTCAACAGGCCAATGACTGGGGTGCCATGTCTCGTAAGCATCAGTAGTCGTATGCATTGCAGTCATTCACAAACCTGGACCAGAAACCCTTGCTGCACATCGCGCTCAGCGCCTCAATGAAATGCTTCCAACTGCATTGGAATATGGGTTATCAGAGATACATCCGGATTCGATGCCACTGAAGGAAAGTGGCATTCTCTAATTCGCCTTAAATTGAGGCTCTACTGACGTCATTTTCATACAGAATTTGGATACTGATCTCCCTATTGATAGCCCTGATACGCCATCCCGATTTTTCATCTCGAGCTGGAACGACACTGATAACGACCATGCGTCTATTTTTTTGACTCTCATGAGATCTTGGCCTGATTACGGTCAGCGGCAGGACATGAATGATGATGTATGGGTTCAAGGACTCTCTCAATATTTGAAGGCACTGGTGGAGGTGAGAGTTGAGCATGTTCGAGAATGGATAAGCAGCAATCTCTCGCGGTTCAAAACCGAGCACGCGAACATCGAGACTCTCCGCAGGGCGTTGGATGGTGCCGTGGTGGATCTGAAGGAAACAGTGGAATTGTGCAAGCTAACTTGCGTTTCTTGTCAACTTCACTGCCTTCGCTATCGACGTCACGACTCGAGTGAACCCCATGATTGCTTGACCACACATAGTTGTCCTCATTCTTGCGACTTCAGGTTTGAGCACCCTGAAGACGCAAGACTCTGCGGATATCCGTAAGTTCATTGTCGAAGCTCTTGGACAGTTCTAACCTGTCGATTAGGGCTGGCCATGCGGGTCCGCACGTGTAAGTTATCCCTGTTGTGAAAACAGTTAATCTAACACCTAGTCAGCTGCGTTGTGGAGATGCATCTCTGCGGCGCGCCGTGCATAATGGAGGGAAGAAGAGGTTGTCTTGGGGAATGTACCAAGGTGTCCTGTATTCTTATGAGTATTATCTACGTTTCTTATTTCCCATCTGCAGCTTTCTGGCCATGAAGCTGAGGAACACCGCTGCTCCGCTTTACTGCATGGTTGCAGTCAGGTGTGTTTCACTAAACAAGGTCCTTGTCGGATATTGAGCATTAATGACGTTATCTAGTCTTGCGCTCTCGATGTCACCATAAACGGAAAACGCATTATTTGCCCTGGGAAATGTGCAGAATCTAGGTTTGTTTTATCTTTCTCACCCCTGTACAGCGTTACCTTCTCACTGTCCTTCAGTGACAAAGACCACACCATCCATGTCTGTGATACCCGCATGTGCCCACTGCCATGTGATCTATGCAAGCGATTATGCGCCAATGGCGATCACCTCCACGGTTTGAGATCGGATGCTATCCATCTTTGTGGGTCAGTCAAGAAGAATTTTAAGCGAAATGACCTACCGCTCACTAAATAACCAGAGAGGAACATTCATGCGAAGCCCCTTGCGAAAAAGAAGGTATTTGTGAGATTGATACGGCACCTCAATCTATCGAGGCAACATTCAGAGGACAACACGAGGAATTCCAATATACTAAGGTACATAATTTATATCATGTCTTGAGTTGTGACCGGGCTCACCATTGCGTCATTTAGTATACGCAAGGTCCTTTTCTAATTGAGTTTAATAAATACAGCTTCATTTATTGAATATCCCAGTGGCAAAACGGCTTCGTTGCGCCGTACCAATACCTCCAGGTCACCGAGAACATAACGGCCCCCACTCTCACGCCCTCGGTCCAAATCCTTTCCACTATTGTGAAGCTCGGTGAGCGAGTCAATCCCATTATTCCCATGCTATGCTGATTCTGTTCCAGTTGTGGAAAATGCGAATACTATTGCACGTTACCTCGAGGTACGTTCACCTCACTTTGAGGTTCTTGTCGGTCTCAGACCCGTTGAAGGTCACGCCCAACGAGAACACGATACCCGGCACGGGTCCATGTCGCAAACTCGTTGGGCGGTCGATGGTCCCGAAGGAACCAGTCTGGAATTGAATGGCAGAAAATTTGCATCCAATGATGATGGGGCGCCAATGATGTGCAATCTGGTTTGTCAGGACATGGGAAGACACGTTCATATCGATTATTGCCGGACACAACCTGATGATCCGTGTGGAGACAAAGAAATTGAGCATATAACTGCGCTCCTACAACCTGATCCCGATATGCCAAAAGACTATATTACGCATAAATTGCATTGGCTTCGTTCAGGTATGCCCACAGTTAGTAGTTAGACGGCTTGGATTTGGAACTGACAAACACAAACTTCAGGATTTAAAGGTAGTTCTTCCCTGTCATGAGCCCAATTCGCTATTAAAGGGAAATGGATAGATCCATATTCTCGAGATGAGCAACAGAAGTTTGCCAAATGGTGAGTGCTATACATTTCTTGTTTTCATGCTTAGCTTCATCTTGGAACTGTGTAGCGACGCCATGTGTCCTGGTACCACTGTTGTTATTTTTTTCCCTCATTTGATTCTTAACCAGAATCTTAGGACCTGAACATCATGGAAATGAGAATAGACCAGCACAACCATCATACTGCACGTTACCTATATTCCACACCCCCTATACATCCAGTGGAGGGATTGGGATGGGGTATGTTTCTAATGATGGTCATTTATTCCCTTGCAAGAATCCGGTTGTATTGCGACAAGCCTTCCACGTGTAGGTTATCTTCTCATCTTTCGGTGAAAGTATGTTCACAGAAACGTGAATAGCATATTGGTTATTGATAGGTATAATCAACCGCATCCAATAAATTACTGATTTCATGTCTGCCAGATCTGGATCTATGGCCTCAGGGGATCGCAGACCATTGGGATCAACGCCAGTTTCGTCGTCAATAGTTCGACGAGCGAACAATAGACTAGGTGCTGTATTCTCAGCATTATATAGCTTCTGGGTTTCGCGAGACGCTGCTACAAATAGCGGCAGCTCTTCGCAAGGGTTGTCGGGCCGGCGGGACTCGTATAGCGTCATCCTGTTTAATGAAGGGGCACTTCCCCTTCTCGCCAACGATTTCAGCCATTCACCGAATCAGCTTCTCGACCTCGTACTCGTTCATCAGGCTCAAGGATTCACCAATTATACTGCAGCATTGAAAACAGCGCAGGAGGTTATGGTTAAACACTGGACCTCGGAAAGGCAAGTAGCTGAGTGATTTATCGCATGAGCCTCACGATCTAACTTGGATCATAGGTCACCTGTGATGATATTCCTCTCCGATGGAGAATGCCAGATAGCTGATCACACTGTCCAAACCCTCTGTCGTGCTGCCATTGCAAAAGGGTGAGTAGAATTATGGTTATAGTGTACAAATCCAAACCACTAAACATGTTGTTCAGGAAACCGTTATCATTTCATGCCGTTTCCTTTGGTCCTCACAATTCAACGCTGCGTCGAATGGCTCAGATTGCATTAGAGATTCAGAAGGCAGCCCCACGAGACCCGTTGCTACCAGCATCCGAAAAAATCGAATCCTCGTATTCAGAAGCCCTCGATAGTGTTTGTGATAGATATCGCATTCATTTGCCAAGTACTGACATTAAGGCATATCTAGGTTCGATTGGCTGAAACGTTCTTAGGCCTGGCGGAATCCCTGAGGAAACCTCGGGGATCATTATTAACTTGAACGGCGGAAACGAATGATCGTTTGTATTATTTACATGTAACATTAACGCATCCCGGTGGTTGATGGGGATTGATTGGACTACCTCAAACTGTACTTTTATGTCGATGACAAATGCGGCATACTGCCCATCTTTTAAGTGTCTGAAGTGTCTGATTCGGTCGATGTGTCCCCGGGTTTCACCTTAGAGCCAGTACTCGAGATTTAGCTCTCAACGAATGGTACAAGAACCGCGTCCCTCATATTTGGGGGGTACACGGCATCGGAAAACATGGTCGATTTCAGTTGTCGATATTCGTCCTTCATGCCAAGAAGTTGTTATTCTGACAGCGCGGGTCAACCGTAACAAGGCGAAAAGACCTGGTCCGAGTAAGGATCAGATTCAAGTTGGAGAGCAGCTTTCCTGATATCTGATATTGCGGGAATAGGAATAGTTTGATTTGATCGGTATGCCACTGGCATGCCAACAGCGGAGCGTGACTCTTGGCGAATCCCTTGCGATAGAATCATGAAGTCGTCCTTCATCGCACACGCTTGAAAGCAATAAAAGGATTTTCATTTTCATTACTGCCAATACACAAGCACACGGACTTACCACGAAAATGTTTAGCATTCACTGTAGGGCATCCCTATCGATCAAATCCCATCCCAACCCACTTCCCCCAAAAAAGTCGATCCTGCGTAGAATCGGGCCATAAGGAGCACGATTATCGCTAAAATTTGTGTACGCGACTACAACCACCTCTCTAACCTCCTGGGGAGAAATTGGGCCGAAAAGTGCATCGTTGTCGCTGAATTTTGTGTACACCTCTCACATTCATGGAATGGAAACATCTTTTGTGTAGATTCGATGATTACGTAATAACACGTCATAGTGATCACCCTCAAAAAGAACCAAAAAAAGCTCTCAACTTCTGTACACATGAAAATGCAGCCACACCGTATATACCGTGTTCCCCTCTTGTCCATCTTTCAATCCCTCTTCTTACTTCTTGTGCGCGCTTCAGTCGCTCTCGCCGCTCCTTTTATATCCCGTTCCTCTTTTGCAATCAACGCAAATGTTTTGAATACGTTTAATCATCAAGAACGACCTGAATGGGGTTCGCCAGAGTTTTATGAGAAACTTATTATAAGTATTGTGTTAGTTCTTCTTGGTGGTGTCTTTGCAGGGTATGTTGTTTAATTCGTGTCATTTAATGAATTTCTTCATGGCTTGTAGATTAACTCTCGGCCTCATGGGGTTGGACGAACTTCATTTACGCGTTCTGGCAACATCGTCTGAGGATTTAAGTGAGAAAAAAAATGCAAAGAAGGGTAAGTTATGTTCATTGAAGACATTCTCAACCTCCGAAATTCCGACAAATCTGGAAATCTCGTTCCGTTCAGTGTTAGGACTTATGCAGAAGGGTCGACATTGGGTACTTGTCGTGCGTCCTTCTTCTGTCACGTCGTTCTATCCTCGCATACCCATCAATTAGGTTTTGCTTCTGTGTAACGTGGTATGCCTCTTTCCCGTTGATGCAACTTTTTGGTTAGAGCCGCAAGCTTTGATAGATAATCAACGAAAGTTTGCCAATATTTCTCGATAGCGTTGTAAGTCTCTCCCTGGTTGGAGCAGCTTGCACAAGGGGACGTTTTTTTTATCCATTTAGGTAGGCGGAGGTGTTGCTGCGGTGGCAATTTCGACAACTGCAATAGGTAAATCTCTTTCCGGCAGTACATAAAATTGCGTATTTACTCTACTTTCCTTGCAGTTATCTTTGGGTGTGCTTCCAAATAACCTCGTTCGGCAAGCGGTGTACTCACATTAATGACCACGCAATTTCGTGTGCTCTAGAGAGTAAGTCTGTACCTCCGCTCACATACAGACACCAAAAGGGGTGTCTACATTATCATAATTTCTTTTGTCCTGCATTCCCCAACATGTCTGACGTTCTTTGATCACGCAGGGTTATACCACAAGCGGTTAGTGTTCGCTACGGCCTTTCGATTGGCGCTAAATGCGCACCTTTTGTGTTGGCTATGATGTGGATATTTTGTCCGTTGACATTTCCTTCCCTTCCAATCTCGCTATTATCTCACACAAAACGTTCTTGTCATGGTCCCTCAGCTCCCATTGCATATCCCATCGCACGACTTCTTGACCTCGTACTCGGAGCCCATTCGACGCATACTTACAGGAAAGCAGAACTCAAATCTTTCCTTCAATTCCACAAAACAGGGGAGGAGCCTCTACGCGATGACGAGATTGCCATTCTAAATGGCGTCCTGGAACTCAATACGAAGAATGTGGAGACAATCATGACACCCATGGAGGACGTAATGTGTTTGAGTGCGGATACCATTTTGGACCACGAAACAGTGGATTATATGTGAGTATAACGGACTCTTTTCGAGTTTGGTAATCTTGACAAGTGATGTTAGTTTGAAGAGCGGCTATTCGCGATTCCCTGTTCATGAACCTGGCAACAAAATGGCCTTCATGGGCTTATTATTGGTTAAAAAGGTACCATTAGGTCTTGACTTGAACTTCTAAGAGGAATCGCGCCTAAACGATGAATTTCGCCAGCTTTTAACCTACGATCCTGCGAAAGCCCTTCCTGTCAATTACTTTAAGCTTTCTATATTACCGGAAGCATCCCCCAACATCAACTGTTTTCAAGCATTAGACTACTTGTAGGCACTTTCACCAAAATATGTGGTTACTTGGCTGACGTGATGCTTCAATTTTTTTTAGCCAAAGTGGTAGAGCACACCTACTTCTCATCAGTCGAACACCTGGTAAGGCCGGAGGTGCAATTGGTGTCATTACCCTCGAAGGTTCGTTGACCTAATCCCATATATATATATATATATATATACTACCCACGCGCGAATCATGGTTTTTATAGATGTCATCGAGGTAAACTCGTTTTCATCTACTTTTTTTTTCGGGTCCAACGATCCCATTCCAGGAAATAATTTCAGAGGAAATTGTGGATGAAACTGACCGGTATGAGGATAACCAGAGCAAACGGAAGGCCCGGAGGCTAACAACGGCAGCTACAATGCGAGGGTAAGGTTTCTTTCTCTTTTTCTTTTCATTGATTTGACAATATAATCCCATTATATAAATAAGGATCGTCGAACGGCAACGTAGGAAAGATTCTTCTGTCAACGTTTCACAGTTCCAGTCACCTGTGCCGGACGATCGTGCACCCTTACTGAGTTCATCCATACCTAATGGTGGTGCGCCGGGTTATGGAACTGGTGGATACCCCAACATGAGAGGAAGTGAAAGGGTGATATTATATCGAGAGGATTCCGTTTTGAGCGAATCGCCTCGATAACGTTTTGAAATTAGGTCGAACTCTCATCGTCCGATAGTGGGGCAGCAGGGGATACTCATCCACCAGATTGTAAAGTAGACATTTGGTGCACATCAATTTCACTTTCTTTTTGATAATCTCCTTATCTATTTTATTCCTCTACCCCTTCGTGTATTCTTTGGTCATTCTTTCCTTACCTTTCTCTTTACCTTTTCTTCTGTCACTGGAATTTAATTTTTTGAATAGCTTACCACATCTACAAAATATTTGCGTCAGCCACACTCAGCAAGAGATGGATATGGATGGAGATGAGACATTCATTGGACAGTAGGTCTCTGTTGGAACAAGCATTCACAGTTGGCACCAGAGATCCTGTCGGAGGAATCACAGACAACGGTCTCACGAAAACGCCAGGCAAAACGGGACCCTTCTTTAGGCATACGACTCCAAAAATTCACTACTATCGAGACCCTAGAGTTGCAAAATTCTCTTGGCACGCAAATTGCGACACGACCTGGGATTTTTTCATCATCGGAACTGAGCAGTATTGTTGGGAGGTCACTAGACACTCTGCCTAATTTTTTAATCGATTTTTTTATTGGAGGAAAAGAGCGTCGGACGACACCCGATCGGGGCGTCGAAATGGAACAGAGTTGCAAATTCTTGTCACGGTTTGTCACAAATTTGATGAGACCATTAGCGCCATCAGCGACGCTCAAGCTGATCGGAGCGCTGGTTCCAACTCTGTCACGCTCTGGGCTACCCACCTCCAATTTCCCATCCCTCTCGTGAGTTACATGGTACTGTGGCCTGCAATTTTGCACAGTCATGGCCTGAACATGGCTCGAGATGCTGCCTGACTTCCAGCCTAACAGAGCATGTACAAAAATCCATGAGGCCTGTGAATGAAGGAATAAAGCTAGAAACACTGATTTCAGTCATTTTGCAATTCTGTTCCATTTTGCAACTCTAGGGTCTCGATAGTAATACCTATATCCCTCCAGTGCGAATTCCATTCAATATCCCTTCTGATTCCCTTTTGTCCAGGAAATCTTGATAACTCTGTACCCACGAGCCTTGAACAATCCAGGACAGCACTCAATAAACCAGTGAACAGCCTGAGGGTCCGTAACATTATTATGAATAATCAATCCCCTTCCTCAACAGTGCCTGCCTACCTATCTCCGGGTGCAAGAATGTGTACTAGGGTCCTAGTAATACGGCAAGACATTTGCCTGCTATAGCACGAAGAACAGGATCGGTAAGCCATTAAATTTGTTTTGCCTGAATCTAACTTCTTCACGCCCTGATCCTGATCTAGAAAAAGAATCTTCTTTACATGAGGTATTTCTTTAAATTAGCAACATCTTCAAGTTGATCGGTAACAATAATAGTTAACCAACGTACTATGGGGATATTACTCGAGGTTTAGGAATTCCCTCAATATAAAATGGTGGATATTTCCGCCCTGCATCTCCCAAATTTTTCTTGAACCCTTCCCTACGGCATGTCATTTCACTCCCATGAGAAGAGCCAGCATATGGAGATCGAGGATGCGACAGCTAGAAGAAACGATCTCGGCAATAATGTTCAGGCCAAGTAATCTTTTTTTTCTCAACATATTCCTTGATCGATCCAAAACTTAATCCCAATGATCACTCAACTACGTCGTGCAGGGTACAAAATCCTTTACACGGGATTCCTCGTGAAACACTGTTCAAGCAAGTAGAGGGTTTTGCAAAGGAAAAGAATATGGAGGATAAAGTAAATCTTTTCAAAAAGGGAGCCCTCCTCGCACAAAATCCAAAAGATTTCGAAGACATCAGTGATTTGGAAGAATGGGAAAAGGAAATCATCCGTAGAGAAAAGACTCGTAAGTTTCAGTTCCAGCTCTTTCATTTGTTACCCTTATTTTTTTTTCTCCACATGGATTGATTATTAGATAAATGGTCTCAACCACGCGACCTTTACTTAACCGTTATTATCTGCAGTCTTGCGGCTGCTGTACAGTGAGTCTGCCGAGATTTCTGGGAAGAGTCACCTTCCCTTCAGTCTCCGTGTTCCTATTTTGATTACTCCTTTTGTTGATATGTCCGATTTTCAGAGGGTGGGATCAAACCGGGTCCAATGGCGCAAACCTATCGTTCCCCGAAGAATTTAATATTACTTCAAAGCCTGGAGTTTCGAACGCTGAACTTAACTTTTGGATTGTGGGCGTCATTAATGCAGCGTTCGATTCTTTTCTTTTCTTTTTCGGATAACGCTCCACCGTTAACTCATTGTGATCTTGGCAGGCCTTATATTGCTTCTTGCTTGGTTGGATGTTGGCTTACTGACCCGCTTAATCATTATTTTGGTCGGCGAGGAACAATCTTTTTCTGTGGTATTTTTTGTACTTGTAGTGTGATAGGCTGCGCCGTCACTCAAACCTGGCAACAACTTTTCGTATGTATATTTTTTTAATCTGTCGATGTATGGTCACTGAATTCTCCACTCACCTTTTCGAATAGGTTTGTCGGTTGCTCCTTGGCCTTGGAATGGGTCCAAAAGCTACGACATCGCCTGTCTTCGCTGCAGAAAACACACCAGCAAATATTCGAGGTGGCCTGGTCATGTCGTGGCAGATGTGGGTGAGTAACCTCGGTTTTTCCTCCGGGTACAATTTTTTATTGTCACATCCTCACATTTTATGGATAGACTGCATTTGGCATATTTTTGGGATTCTGTGCCAACCTTGCTGTTTTCAGGGTTGATACGATTGCGTGGCGATTGCAATTGGGCTCTGCTTTTCTTCCCGCTATTCCCCTGACCATTGGAATTTACTTCTGCCCAGGTATGGCATTGTACTTTGGCTTATTGACAATTTTTTTGATCGCAAACTATCATTTGGACAGAATCCCCGCGTTGGCTCATGAAGAAAGGTCGCTATCGTGATGCATATGAGTCTTTCTGCCGCTTGCGCAATAGCGAACTTCAAGCAGCTCGTGATCTTTATTATGTCCATTGCCAGCTAGAAGAAGAGTTTGTCATTCTCAAAGGGTCAACTTATTTTTCGCGCTTTTTCGATCTTTTCACCATTCCTCGCGTTCGCCGAGCCACTTTGGCCAGCTTTGTCGTAATGATTGCGCAGGAAATGTGTGGTATTGATATAATTGCGTTTTATTCCTCCACTATTTTCATAGAGGCGGGATATTCGGTTCAGTCTGCGTTGTTGGCTTCTTGGGGATTCGGATTAGTGAACTGGGTATTCGCATTCCCTGCCGTGTGGGTAAGTAAGGAAGAAACTTAAAAGGGTCTTTCCATTTTTCACCAAGGAGGATTTACATTTCTTAGACCATCGATACCTTTGGACGACGGAACCTTTTGCTCTCCACTTTCCCCAATATGGCTTGGACTCTCCTGGCTGCGGGATTTTCGTTCTATATCCCGGAATCCAGTAATGCACGTGTGGCTTTGATTGCGTTCTTCGTCTTTCTCTTTGCCGGTATGTATATTATTATGCGTTAGGCTCAGGAAATCCTGACGTTATCTCCCAGCCTTCTACTCACCCGGTGAAGGACCAGTGCCGTTTACATATTCTGCGGAAGTCTTCCCTCTCACTCACCGAGAAATGGGAATGTGCGTAGTTTTTATTTAGAAAGTCTTGTATGTATGTGCTGCTAATCGTTTCAGGTCATGGGCAGTAGCCACGAATCTCTTCTCGGCCTCTGTTCTTGCATTAACTTTCCCTCGTCTCCTTGAGGCATTTGGTTCTGTAGGGGGCAAGTTGTGTTGTTCTTTATCCTTTTGTCTTTAAACTGAATAAGTTTTTTCTTCCTACGTTTCTTCAGCATTCGGATTTTATGCTGGGTTGAATGTGGTTGCACTCATAATGATCTTCTTCCTCATGCCTGAAACGAAACAACGAACGCTTGAAGAACTCGACTACGTTTTTGCCGTACCTACAGCAAAACACATTTCGTACCAAGGAGGTACTTTCTTGCCCTATTGGATTAAAAGATACGTGTTCTGGCAGAAGGATGTTGAGTTGAGGCCGTTGTATAATTTCGAAGAGGTGGACTCCTTTACTGTATTTGAGAAGGGTTCTGGTCATTGATCTCACTCCCACTGAAAGAGAGGAGAAAGAAAATGATATACCTCTCGGTAATTCTGACTTTGACCAACTTGTTGTATAACGATATATCAACCACGCATGATTTGAAGAAGGCTGGCTGAAACATCGCTACCAATGAGTCAATCAAATCTGGAAACAAAACATTCATGCCTAACAAAATGCTAGATGCTCTCAAAGAAGTTCCAGTGAGCATTGAGAGATTTTCCAACAAGAGGATCTCTTCGATATGAAGTTCTGAATCCGAGAAGGCCACAAGATCATAGAGAGCAACAATTTGGACCATTTGGAACTCTATCTCTAGAATTTCAGATTTGCGAACCGGGTAATTTTTATTTATTTATTTTATTTTTGGCGGGGGATGGTTACCAGTAGCCAGGCATACTAATTGAGAGACAATGATATTAACATTTAACCTTTAAAAAAAGAACGAAGACCAAAAGTTCAAAACCTCTTTAAGCCTCCTCCTAATCTCCCTGCCAGCCCGTTTCCTCTCTTCCATAGCTCCACCATCGCCTAAAACTGATTTATTCTCGATCGCGCGACGGCTTAAATAGGGCATCACCTATAAAATGTCAATGACGGACCGAAAAAAAAAGTAAGCATCGTGGTGGTGGTGGTGAAAATTGTTTTTGCTCACCTCTAAGAGTGCACCGTACGGTACGTATCTACGAGAGGAGGGGGGGAGGATGATTAGTTATCAACTCAGAAAAGTGGGAGAAAATTTTTTCTTTACTTGATGATGATTGGGCTTGGTGAGTACGTCCGATTCACGAGCCAATCGGTCAAATCATCGCTCATTCCTGTTATAAAAATCAGCTCTCCCCTCAAGAAAAAGTGATCCCAATTATGCTCGTAATGAGGTAGAAAAGAGGGACGCAGCGGTTTACTTACCGTACAACTGTCCGATGGCAATCCGTTCGGATACATCCTCATCTATCACCACTACCTTTTCTTGTTCCGCCATACCCTCCTCCTCCGTACGTATTAATGACAGCGGTGGTGAAGTGATAGATAATGGCTGCTGCTGCTGCTGCTTTCCAAGCCCGCAACTTACAAGTTCATCCAAAATCAACCCACAGCTCTTCCAATTATGGGTTCCGAATAAAACTCCTATTCGTGGTATAGAGTGTTCTCCTATTTTTTGAGGACCACCACGTTTCTGAGATTTAATCACGTTTGCATCCTGATGAGCTGTTAGTAAACCTAACCCGAGAGGAATATATACAATTACCTCACCTTCATTGGCGTCTTCAACGCAGATACAGAGGGAGTGGGAGAGGGAATACCACGAATGTCATCTCGCACAGCTCTTATGAGCAGTTTCACACAGCAATTATAACACTGATCCGTTTCTCCCTTCGTCATCCAAACCGGAGGCAATACATCCTGTGAGATCGAAACCGACCTTGGTCCAGAGAGCTTGTTGATATCTGTGCGATCGACGGTGGCGTTCGTACGGTAATGTGCGGCGAGCTCATGTGGATGATACGCTCCACGAACTAGTTTAACACCCAGAGAGTATCCATGCAATTTCGCATGTTTCAATCCCCATTCAAGTTGTTGTGGTGTCCTGGGACAGAATCAGTGTTCAACATATTCGTGAAATAGAAGGTAGGCCAAGTTACCGTCTAAGATAGGCTTGGTATGTTCCATAAACGAGGGGTTGCATTTCCTTCGCGAGTCCAGCAGCAGCAGCATCACCGCGGTTAAACTCGGACATTAGCATAAGCGTGTAAGCATCTATAGCAGGCTGATACCAACTAGATGACACGTCAGAGGTATTACCCGCTAATCAAAAGCGTCATGGGGAATACGGGAAGAGGAAAATATAGCACACCTGTACTCAGCGTCAATTATTATCTTCACCCCTCTATCCCTCGCTCTCCGACATATTCTCTTCAAGTCATCTCTGAGGCCAGTTAATACTTTGATGTCTTCCTCCCGTATAGACTCCCTATCGCCAACGTATTGTGCGGTTGACGATGAGGGTGACGATAAAACATCCAAGTCACTTGTTTCAGGACATCCAGGAAACGGTATTATTACCCTCGAACCAGAAGAAACTGCATTGTCACCCTGGCGGGTAGCAATTATATGTTTGGAAAGTTTAATTAATGCTTTCGCGTCTGGTAGCAAAGCAGTCTGAACAGTTTATTCCGCGAAGACGTGGATAAAGTTAAAACCCCTTGGCAGATGTAAAACCAAAATGAGAAGCGCACAAGTTTAATTGCAACCCATGTTTTCCTTCCTGACCATCGCCTTCCTGGTTCTTTGAGATCGCGTTGTAAACGAGAATCTTCGTAATCGGCAGCGACATCGATAGATGTTAGTATTTCCTCCACGATACGACCATGTGGAGGTAAGACTTTACGGTGCGCAGAGAGTGAGGGGGAAGCGGAAACTCTCGAGGTATTAGGAGTTGCAGCAGTATCTTCACTCTCGTCAACTTCCACAGAATACCCGAGTAACACGCCTTTGTTTTGATTTCGAAGAACATCAAAAAGGGGCATACATTCCCGCGCAGTATCACCACCTACGAACTGGGGAAAATTAAAGGGTAAGGAGAGTGTGAGGAAAAGGAATCGGGGTTGCAATAAGACAAACCGACTCACCTGCTCAAAAAACGTCCTTCTCACAACCCACTCCACCATACTCCTCACCCCCGGTATACGACTCTCAGTCAACGCCTTCAATATTGCAGGAGAAGCGTCGACCAACGTTGGTGATGAACACAACGCATAAACTACATATGCACGAACTAAAGACCTCATTGAAGGTCTACCGATAGTCCTGTTGAATCCATCCGTCTGAGTCTCACCGCTCTCTATACCGCGTTTCATCCCCTTGCGATATTTTGAATATACAGGCCATCCGATGATCCACCCGCTCATCCCGACGAAAAGCAACATCCACATTCTTCGTCCGCTCAAATAGAACCGAGAGTTCTCAAAAGGCGGTACAGGATGTGGCGGGGCAGAGGAGGATGTTGAGCTTCTCTGTGATTGCGCGCTTGTATGGCTTGTATGGCTTGTATGAGAAAGCGGGTGCTGAGGGTGGTAAAGACGATAATGAGGATTGAAAGGTATTCTGCTTGGCGTGAACCGAGGTGATGTCAACATTCTTGGATGGAACGCACACAGGCGAGCCAGGGGTGGTACTTCCCTGCAAGAAAGACGCATAGGTAAAGTCAAGAGCTGAGGTGTAGCGAGAAAAGGATATATGTGGGTGGATATTGTCGTCATCACCATGGCAGAAGTGGCAATAGTAATAATGAAAAGTGCTTAGCACGATGGCAACAGTCAGCCAGGGCGTTCCCCATAGTTAAAAAGTCTTTGGGGTTTTAACTAGATCCAGCCGAACCGGGTGGTTGACTTAGTGAACGGAATGGACGGAACTTGGGTGAGGAAACGTTTTTGCATTTCATCGGTGTTTAGTTTACGTAACATCATGCCTGCGGATTCGAGTAAATTCCGTTCATCTTCTTCACCAGTTCTTCAAACTTCTCACAAGCTACTAACATCGCCCTCCCTCGAACGTCCAGCCCAAATGACTCTTTATCTCGTGGTTCCGACGGCATTTTCGTATATGAATAATCCAACGTATGTATTGCGAACTGTGTTTGGTTTATTTTTTTAGCACCGATCAAGCTGTGCACGGGGTGAGATTAGACCTGTTTGATACAATCATCTTCCGGGTGAAATGAATATATTCCATCAATAGGGCGCAATAAGCCCTGCTTGTTAGCTTTTCTTGCTCGTTTGCTTGAAGATGGTTTCATCAGCGCGCTTGTCGAAACCGCATTCTCGTCTTCTGGCATTAAGTGATACGTCCTCGAAATGAACAGCAGATGTGAGAAAGCGTATGGTTCACCCTAACCAAGGCAGGTGGGAAATAGTTAAAAATGACATTCTTGAAGGGATATAGAGGATACCAATATTCCAGGAAGAAAAAAAAACCAACCCACATCGGCTACAGCCCAACCCATCTCATCCTTCAACATCTTATACATCGGCGGAATCACCTGGACCGGCATATTCACTAACCTTTCGCAGATCACCAACCCAACGTGCTTCTCTGCCTGAGAGAACAACGTTTGCAACGTCTCATAAAACCCGACATCATTTTGAGTTTTAGTTTTCTGTAGAACGTATTCCGTGATAGCTTTTACAGATGGATGATCCTGCATAAGTTGTATGACGGGTGAATACCTGAAGGAGAACGCATTTCCGGGAGAAAAAAAAAAAAAAAAAAAAAAAAAAAAA
>JADMIO011761803.1_pt1 | contig 25808 bp, 26 predicted proteins | sample 8958161 | NCBI WGS metagenome assembly JADMIO01 (sample SAMN16585339, study PRJNA669376) | soil metagenome | isolation source: Crop rotation soil | place: USA: Cullars Rotation, Alabama | collected 2011 | reverse complement strand
CGACTTCAAGTCACGTGAATTCCAAGCTTCGGATCCCACTGTGCTGGAAAGCAGCGCCGTCTGGTATGCGGGCGCGGCGAACTTGCTCGACAGCGACTCGTAGCTGTACCGGACGTCGGCCGCGGTGACCGGATCGCCGTTCTGGAAGCGCGCCTTCGGGTTGAGCCGGAAGACCATCGCCGACTTGTCCGGCGCGACCTGCATCTCCTCGGCGAGCAGCCCGTACATCGTCTGCGGCTCGTCACCCGCCGAGATCGCGAGCGGCTCGATCAGGAACAGCATCAACGCGGCCGGCGCATTGCCGGTGATCGTGAACGGGTTGAACTTGTCGAAGCTCGAGCGCCGGTCCGGGTTGCGCAGGTACAGCGTGCCGCCCTTCGGCGCGGCCGGGTTCACATAGCCGAAGTGGTCGAAGCCACGCGGGTACTTGGGCTCGCCGTACGACGCGTAGCCGTGCACCCACGGCACTTGCAGCGGGGTGGCCGCCGAAGCGGCCGCTGCCGGCGGCGCGTCGGCCGGAGCGTTCGGCGGCGTGGCCGTACCGGCAGGCGCGCCCGCGACGCAGGCAGCCCACAACAGGGCGGTCGACAGCGCCGATCGAAGTACCGCGTGAAGCCGCCCTCCGCACATGGCGCGGATGCTACGGCAGGCGTCAGCCATCCTTCTTCGGCTCCGGCTTGCCGAGTGCTTCGCAGGTCGCTCGCTGGCCATCGGCGGCATCGAGCCGGGCGCAGATCGCGGCGAGCCGCTCGTCGAAGCTTCGCAGCGCCGCCGCGTGTGCGCCCTTGCGATTCCAGTCGCGCAACTGCGTGCTGACGCGGCGCAGCGAGCGCGCGCTGCGCTCGTAGAACACGTTCGGCTGCGCGGCGGCTTCATCCAGAAGCTGCGTCGAAAGCCGGCCGATCGCGGCCTCGTCCTGCGGCGCGAACTTGACCAGCGCCCCCAGGTAGCGGGCACCCCATTGCAGCCGCGTCGCCGGGCCCTCGCTCTTCTCGTACGCCTCGCGATGCCAGCGCAGCGCCGTGTTGCCGTCGCCCCGCTGTGCGGCGTTCTCGGCCAGCCCGGTCATCAGGTAGTACGGAGAATGGCTCTTCGAGAGATTGGCGAGCAGCAGCGCGTCCGACTCCTCGGGCAGTCCCGCGTGTCCGAGCAGGTAGGCGGCCGACGTGATGACAGACTGGCGCTCGTAGCCGTCGTTGACTTCGCGATCCACGCGTGCGACCGCAGCGCGAACGTCGGCCAGCAGCGGCGCACCGACCGGCGCGGCAGGCGCTGAGCCGCCCGACGCAGCCGAGTCCGGCTTCGCCTCGTCGATCCGGGCAAGGTCGACCCGGGCAACCAGCGCGCCGATGCGGTCCGCCCACGACAGTGTCGAGTCGGCCTGAAAGCGGAGCAGCGTGCGGTCGAGCGCCTCGGCGATGCGCTGGCGTTCCTTCGTGCCGCGGGCACTGGTCGCGCGCGCGATCTCGGCCGCGTTGTTGGCCAGCACGTCGAAATGCGAACGGGCGACCGCGTCGTCGCGCAGCAGTCCGAGCAAGCGGCCGGCAGCCGCATCGACACCCGCCTTTCCCGCATCGTCGCTGGCCGCCAGCGCTTTCAGCCAGAGCCGGGTGGCGGCATCGCCCTCCGTGCCGGGGCATGCCGCCGCGAGCTGCTTCAGTACGGCCGGAACGTCACGACGCGGCAGCAGTTGCTGGTCGTCGGTATCCCACGAGTAGAAGGCGAGCAGTCGCCAGTCCGCTGGCGTGAGCCCGGCGGCGCCGGAGCGTGCGTCGGCGAGCACCTCCTTGACCGGTCGGCGGGCGTTGATGCCGAGCGTCACGACCTCGAGGTAGCGGGCCGGCTCAACCTCGCCAGGCAGCCGCGTCAGCTCGGTGCCGTCGGGGCGGAACAGCACCATCGTCGGATAGCCGTTGACGCGAAAGCGCGCCCCGAGCTTCTGCGCGCCGGGCCGGTCGCCATCGACATAGACGGGCACGAACGCGCGCGAGCGCTCGATGAAATCCTGTCGGTTGAAGAGTGTGGCCTTGACCTGGTTGCACGGCGGACACCATCCCGCGCCCCAGTACAGGAACACCGGCTTCGATCGGGCCTGTGCTTCGCGGAACGCCGCGTCGACTTCGGCATCGCTGGACGCCTCGCGCCATGCGATGCCCGCGGCCTGCGCGGCGTTGCCCGATGGGCCCGGGGCGGCCGTGGTCGTCGCCGCGGCGGTTGGAGTCTGCGCGAGCGCCGTCGGTCCCGGCGCTGCGTTCTCCGGCGCCTTCGAGCAGGCCGCGAGTCCGACCGCCAGGGCGATTCCAGCAGTCCATGCCGGCAACCCGCTTGCATTCTTCATCGCTGCATCCTCCACCGATTCGGCGCCGCGCGCATCGTGCCGCCGATTTTCCGACGCCGTCAGTCGACCGGGGCTGGCGCTTCGCGAACGGGGTCGCGCAACGAAGCCGACGTGAACTGCGCCAGCGCCACGCCTACCAAGGTGAGCGCCGCACCGCCGAGCTTGACCGCGGTGTAGCGCTCGCCGGTGATCGCCCACGCGACCAGCCCGGCCACCGGCGGCATCAGGTACATCAACGGCGCGGTCCGCGCGACGCCGCGGATCGCGTTGATCCAGCCCCAGACCAGCCAGCCCAAAAAGGCGGAGATCAGGACCGCGTAGACGATGCCGACCCAGATCGCCGGGCTGACCTCGCTCCACGCCACCCTCAGCCCCGCCGGCAGGCTGATCGCGACGACCGGTGCGCTGCCGAGCAGCACCGCATAGGTCATCACCGTGATGCCGCCCAGGCGCTCGATCAGCGGCTTCGCGGCGACCGTGTAATAGGAAAAGAACGACGCCGCGATCAGCAGCGTCAGGTCGCCGCCGCTCGCTTGCCAGTGCCCGCCGAGCAGCTTGTCCGACAGGAACGCGAGCACACCGAGGCAGGCGATGCCGACGCCGATGATCTGGCCATGCGTCAGGTGCTCGACACCCTTCCAGCGCAGGATCAGCAACGTGAAGACCGGCCCGCAGGCGAGGATCAGCGAACTCGAGAACGCAGTCGACCAGTAGATGCCGTAGGTCACGAGTCCGACGTGCAGCAGATGACCGGCCAGTCCGAGCCGCAGCAGCGACCAGAGGTCGTCGCGCGGGATGCGCGGCCACCGCACGCCGAACTTCCAGCACAGCAAGGCAGTCGCCGCGATCGGCATGACCAGGTAGCGGATGAACAGGAAGCCGCCGGGCGACAACGCGGCGAAGACCGCCTTCTGAACCGTGAAGTTGGCGCCCCAAACGACGATCAGGGCAAGAGCGGCCCAGAGGGCGCGGCGGGCGAGCGTGGAAGACGAGGAGGCGACGGGAGCTGGAACGGCGGCAACGGGCATGAACGGATCGGGTGATAGACGCGGCAGAAAGCCGGCGTCAAGACTCCGAAGTGTCGCCGAGACCGCGTTGTTCGTCCTCGAGACGCCAGCCGGCGATCGGCGTGGCGCGCGCCAACGCCATCCAGAGCTGGAACGGCATCCGCATCGGACGCTTCGGCGCGGGCCGCCGCACCTCGAGACCACCGGCCATCGCGACCAGCACGCCGCATTCGGACGGAATCTCGTCGACCGTGGCGATGCCGTCGGCGATCACATACCAGCACTCGCTGCTGAGCTGCAGGTAGGCCGCGCGCTTGCTCGCCTTGCGGAGATCCGACAACAGGTCGGCACGCCGGACCTTGACCTCGTGCACGATCGGTTCGAGGTAGGCCTCGACGGAGGTGTGGCGGATCGAGAAGACGTCGGGCATCGCCATCGCCCAGCCGGCCTCGACCTTCGCGCGCAAGCTCAGGCCCCGCCAGGCGATGCGCCCCGCGCGCGTCATCTCGAACGCCACCCGCTCGACCAGTGCCTCATGGGCATCGCGCCGGCTGCGATTGCGCTGCAGCGTCTCTCCGATCAGCGCGACACCGGCATCGGTCACCCGCAACGTCTCATGGCCGAGCGGTCCGCGCAGGCGCTCGATCAAGCCCGCACAGAGCAGCTCGATCTCGATCGCGTCCTGGCAGGGCCAGCCCGCGGACCGGTAGATCGCGCGCAGGCGTCGGCAATGGACAGGCAGGATCGGGGCGGCGGCCATCGGAGCGAGGTGCGGCGAGCGCGCATTTTCAACGCGAGTGCCGGCCGAGGGAACCGACCGAGCAGCGAACGCTCTGACGCGCCTTGCGTCGGTGAAAATCGATGGCGCTCGCCCGCTTCGACAAACGCCCTCATCAACAAAAGGACGACCACATGACCGCTGCACGTCGGAAGATCACCGCCCTCGGCCTGCTTGTCGCCGCCGCCGCTCTCACCGCGGTGGGCGCCGTTCGCGCAGCCGATTCGAAGGTGCTGAACGTCTACAACTGGTCCGACTACATCGCCGAAGACACGATCAAGAACTTCGAGAAAGAGACCGGCATCAAGGTCAACTACGACAACTACGACACCAACGAGGTGCTGCAAGCCAAGCTGGTCGCCGGCAACACCGGCTACGACATCGTCGTGCCGAGCTCGCACTTCGCGAAGCAGCAGATCGAAAGCGGTCTGCTGCAAAAGCTCGACCGCTCGAAGCTGACCAACTGGGGCAACCTCGATCCCGGCCTGCTGAAGCAGCTCGCCAACGTCGATCCCGGCAACCAGTACCTCGTCGACTGGCTCTGGGGCTACGTGACGGTCGGCATCAACACCCCGAAGGTCAAGGCCGCCCTCGGCGACCTGCCGATGCCGGACAACGCATGGAGCCTGATCTTCGATCCGAAGTACGCCGCGAAGGTGAAGAGCTGCGGCGTCAACTTCCTCGATTCGGCCTCCGAGGTCCTGCCTGTTGCGATGCTCTATGTCGGCAAGCCGCCGTACAGCAAGAACGCCGCCGACTACGACGCCGCCGCCGCGATGCTGAAGTCGGTGCGCCCGTTCGTCACGCGGTTCTCGTCGTCCGGCTACATCAACGACCTCGCCGGCGGTTCGCTGTGCGCGGTGATGGGCTACTCGGGCGACATCAACATCGCCCGCGCCCGCGCGCTCGAGGCGAGCCCGAAGGCGCCGGCGGCCATCGAGGCACTGATCCCGAAGGGCGGCGCGACCTTGTTCTTCGACACGATGGCGATTCCGAAGGACGCGAAGAACCTCGACAACGCGCACCTCTTCATCAACTACATCCTGCGCCCGGAAGTGGCCGCGTCGCTGACCAACAAGGTCTTTTACGCGAACCCGAACGCGGCCTCGCTGAAGTTCGTGAAGAAGGACGTCGCCGAGAACAAGACGATCTTCCTGAGCGACGCCGACAAGGCGCGGCTGACGCCGCCGGACGCGGTGCCGCAGGCGATCCGGCGCGTGCAGACGCGCATCTTCACGAACTTCAAGGCCGGCAAGTGACACCGCGGCCGGCCCGTGATGCGGCCGGCCGTTTCAGGCCACGTTCACGCCCTTCCAGAACGCGACACGACCCTTGATCTGCTTCGCCGCCTCGCTCGGCTCCGGGTAGTACCAGACGGCGTTCTCGTTGAGGTCGCCGTCGACCATCAGGCTGTAGTAGTGGGCCTGCCCCTTCCATGCGCAGCTCGAGCGGTGATTGCTGAAGGTGATGTATTCGCGCTTCAGGCTCGCTTCGGGGAAGTAGTGGTTGCCCTCGACGACGACGGTGTCGTCGCTCTCGGCGATCACGGCGCCGTTCCAGGTCGCTTTCATGCGGATGATCCCTTTGATCTGATCTGGCCAAAGCCGATCGTAAGCGGCGCATCGCACGGTTCACGGCGGTGCTCGTAAGCCCGTCGGTGCGATCGGGGCGTTGCGTGGGCCGGCTGCCTCGCGAACGAAGATGGCCGGCCCGATAGCGCGGCGTTCGCCTACGCGCATCGATACGGACCGCTTTCTAGACTGCGGCATGACCGATGTGCGCAAGGGACAAGCTCCCGGACACCTGCCGCGCACCGAGTTCAGCGTTCGCTTTCACAACTCGTTCCGCGACCCTGCGTTTGCCGCCGAAGCCGAGGCGCTGGGCCGTCTGGAGGAGATCGCCTGGCAGGCCTACAGCGAAGGCCGCAAGGCGCCCCGGACGCGAAAGGCCGGGCCTGGCTATGCGGACCCTGACTACGACCTGTCGATCGACTGGCTCGAGGCCAAGGAGCGCATCGAGAAGGCTCGCACCGTGTGGGCCGATCCCGCCAGCCGCTCGCGGGTGCTCGTGATCTGCGGCGCGGCCCGCAACGACGGCACCTGCCCAGGCGAGATGTCGAAGACGTTCCGGCTGTCACGGCTGGTCTGCGAACAAGCCGAGCAGGCCGGGATGGTGGTCGACCTGCTCGACCTGAGCCTGCTGACGTCGGAATACGGCCGTCACATCCACCCCTGCAAAGCCTGCGTCTCGACCGCGATGCCGCTTTGCCATTGGCCGTGCAGCTGCTATCCGAACCATTCGCTGAACCAGACCAACGACTGGATGGCTGAGATCTACGAGCGCTGGACCGCGGCCCATGGCATCGCGATCGTCGCCCCGGTCTACTGGTACCAGGCGCCGAGCGCCCTGAAGCTGATGATCGACCGGCTCGTGTGTGCCGACGGCGGCAACCCCGACCCGACGTCGACTGGCGGCAAGAAGCCCGAAAAGGCCAAGGCGATCGAGCTGGCCGGCTGGAATTACCCGAAGCACCTCGCCGGCCGTGCGTTCGGAATCGCCGTGCACGGCGACGTCGCCGGCATCGAAGGGTCCCGGCGGGCGCTCGTCGACTGGCTCGACTGGATGGGGCTGATCGACTCCGGACCGGACGGTCGGCTTGATCGAATGATCGGCTACTACGAACCGTACGCGACGAGCCACGAAACACTGGACAGCGACACCGCTGTCCAGGAGGAGGTCCGCAACGTCGGTCGTGCGGTCGTTCGGACGATCGAAGCGCTCCGCAGCGGGAAGCTCCTATCACAGGTCAATCAGCAGCCGAAGCCGCGGCCTAAGTGAGCGAGCACTCCGACAACGAGGATAGTCCGTGTAGAACATCTATGTGGATGGTAATAAGATGGTGCATGGCTGGCAAAACCTTGTCGAAATCCACGCCCGGGCTTCCTGATGCCGAGAAGATCACCGTCAATCTCGGCTTCGTGGACCTCGGGCACATCGATCTGCTCGTGAAGGAGGGCTTCTATTCGAACCGCACCGACTTCATTCGAACCGCCATTCGCCACCTGCTGCTGAGCCACAACGACGCGGTCCGCAGCGCGCTGGCGCGCCATGACGTCACGCTGGGCCTGCGGAGCTACAGCCGCGCCGAGCTGGAAACGCTGCGCCAGGCCGGCCAGACCGTCCACATCCGCGGCCTGGGACTGACCAGCATCGCATCCGACGTCTCGCCGGAACTCGCCCGCGCCACGATCGAATCGATCGTCGTCCTGGGCGCGCTGAACGCAAGCCCGCAGGTCAAGGCGGCCCTCGCCGATCGCCTTCGCTGATTCCTTCGCTGATTCATCTCTTTCCTGAACCCCCTCTATGACTTCTCTTTTCGACAGCTGGCTCACCGACGCCACCGAGCTCACCCGCAGCGGCCACCTGATGGAGGCCACTGCCGCGATCCAACGGGCCCTTGCCGGAGCGGTCGGCGCCGGTCAGGCGATACCGCCCAAGACGAACGCGGCCGAGGTCCTCGACGGATTGGTTCGCGAAGTGCCGACACCCTCGACCCGTCAGTCCCCGCCGGTACGACCGCTGCGCACCAAAGCGCCTCCGGGCAGCCCGGCGGACCAGGGGCCCGTCCACCGAGGAACGTTCGACAGCCACACCTACAGCGGGCCGTACGGGACACGCACGTACAAGCTCTACGTACCCGCCGGCTACGTCGGCAAGCGCCTGCCGCTGGTGGTGATGCTGCACGGCTGCTCGCAGTCGCCCGACGATTTCGCGACCGGCACCCGCATGAACGAGGTGGCTTCGGAACGCGGTTTCCTGGTGCTGTACCCGGCACAGGCCCCGCGCTCGAACCAGTCGAAGTGCTGGAACTGGTTCGCCCCCGGCGACCAGCGCCGCGATGGTGGTGAACCGGCGCTGCTGGCCGACATCACGCGCGAGGCCATGAGCCGGCATCCGGTCGATCCGGACCGCGTCTACGTGGCGGGCCTCTCGGCCGGCGCGGCGATGGCCGACATCCTCGGCCGCGAGTACCCGGATCTCTACGCGGCCGTCGGCGTCCACTCGGGATTGCCGCAAGGCGCCGCGCACGATGTCGCATCGGCGTTCGCGGCGATGCACCACGGTCCGCAAACGAACGCGCCGATCATGCCGTTCGAGCTCGGCCGGCGGCCGCGCGCGACGGGAACGGCCGGGTCGGCGGAACAGGCGACTCGCGGTGCACCGACGATCGTCTTCCACGGCGACGCCGACGGCACGGTCCATCCGCGCAACGGCGCCGAGGTCGTCGAGGCCGCGCTGCGCGCAACCGGCCACACCGACGAGGAGGTGCAGAAGACGACCATGAAGTCGACCGCAGCCGGACGCGCATTCACGAAGACGGTGCACCGGCGACCCGGCTCGGCAGCGGACGACGCGAGCCTCGCGGAACACTGGGTCGTTCACGGCGCGGGCCACGCCTGGTCGGGCGGCAGCCCGACCGGCTCGTACGCGGATGCGAGCGGGCCCGATGCCAGCCGCGAGATGATCCGGTTCTTCGAAGAGCATCCGCTGCAGCGGGCCAAAGCGGCGCGCTAAAGTGGTGGTCCAGCCGGACCACAGGAGCCCATCGCATGGGACGCACCCCGCAAGGCGATGCCGAATACATGATGCGCGACACCACGTCGCATCCGCCGGCGTTCGCGCCGCCGTACAAGACGAGCGTGCTGCGCAGCCCGCGGCTTTCGCTGATCTCGCTGCAGAACTCGCTGTCCGAGGTGACGGCCCCGGTGTTCAGCGCCGACGAGCTCGGGCCGCTCGACCACGACCTGATCATGAACGCCGCGAAGGACGGCCTGCCGATCGGCGAGCGCATCGTCGTACACGGGTACGTGCAGGACCAGCTGGGCCGGCCGGTCAAGAACGCGCTGGTCGAGGTCTGGCAGTGCAACGCGAGCGGGCGCTACCGGCACAAGAAGGACCAGTACATCGGCGCGCTCGATCCGAACTTCGGCGGCTGCGGCCGCATGCTGACCGACGAGAACGGCTACTACGTCTATCGCACGATCCGGCCGGGCCCGTACCCGTGGCGTAACCGGGTCAACGACTGGCGGCCGGCGCACATCCACTACGCGATCTCGGGCGACGGATGGGCCCAGCGCCTGATCACGCAGATGTACTTCGAAGGCGATCCGCTGATTCCTTACTGCCCGATCCTGCAAATCGTGCCGAGCGAGGAACAGATCCGTGGCCTGATCGCGCTGCAGGATCGCAGCGCGTTCGTGCAGCTCGACAGCCGCGCCTATCGGTTCGACATCGTGCTGCGCGGCAGGCGCGCGACGTTGTTCGAGAACGCAGTCCAGCAAGAGGAGGTGTCGCCATGAGCCCGCGCTCGCCCGCCACTGCCGCAATGCAAAGCCCGGAGGTGTCCCGATGAGCCGCCATCTGCTCGGGCCGCAGATGCGCGAGACCGCCTCGCAGACGGCCGGTCCCTACGTGCACATCGGTCTCGCCCCGAAAGCCGCCGGCTTCGACATCTTCGAGAACAACTTCGGCAATGTGCTGACCCGTGCCGAGACGCAGGGCGAGCGCATCCGCGTCGAGGGCCGAGTGCTCGACGGCATCGGCACGCCGGTGCGCGACGTGCTGATCGAGATCTGGCAGGCGAATGCCGCCGGCCGCTACAACCACCCCGCCGACCGCCAGCCCGGCAAGGCGCTCGACGCGAGCTTTCGCGGCTGGGGGCGCGCAGCGAGCGACTTCGAGACCGGCCTCTACACGTTCGAGACGATCAAGCCTGGCAGCGTGGTCGGCCGCAACGGCCGGCCGATGGCGCCGCATATCAACTTCTGGGTCGTCGCGCGCGGCATCAACCTCGGGCTCAACACGCGGATGTACTTCAGCGACGAGGCCGATGCCAACGCGCGTGATCCGGTGCTGAACCTGATCGAGTGGGAAGGCCGGCGCCAGACGCTGGTCGCGCAACGCGAGGCCGCCAAGGGCAGCGTCGTCTACCGCTTCGACATCCGGCTGCAAGGCGAGAACGAGACGGTCTTCTTCGACATCTGAGCAGTCAGGCGCCCGAATTCGGTGCGCCCGTGGGGGCGCAGTCCGCCGCACGGCACACCGATTGCTCGGGAGGCCCACCAGCTTCCCGCGAGACGCCATGACTGCTGCGACGACTGACGCGCCGCCCGCGCTTGACCTCGGCGACCTCCGCCGCGTGACGCCCATCGATCCGCTGTTCGGAGGCGGGCGCGGCAAACCGGTCGACCGCCACTACATCGAGCGCTTCCTGTCGGAAAACGCTGCCGACATCCGCGGCCGGGTGCTCGAGGTCGCCGAGGACAACTACACCCGCCGCTTCGGCGGCGGCCGGGTCGCGCAGAGCGATGTCATCCATGCCGATCCCGGCAATCCGAGGGCGACGCTGGTCGCCGACCTGACCGACGCCGCCGAGATCCCGAGCGACACCTTCGACTGCTTCATCTGCACGCAGACGCTGACCTACATCTACGACGTCCAGCGCGCAGTCGCGACGATCCACCGCATCCTGAAGCCGGGCGGCGTCCTCCTCGCCACCGTGCCGGGCATCAGCCAGATCAGCCCCTACGACCGCGACCGCTGGGGCGAGTACTGGCGCTTCACGACGCAGTCGCTGCGCCGGCTGCTGACCGAATCGTTTGCGCCAGAAGACGTCACCGTGGTCGCGCACGGCAACGTGCTGGCCTCGACCGCATTCCTGCAGGGCCTCGCAGTCGAAGACCTGCGCCACGACGAGCTCGATCATCACGATCAGCGCTACGAGATGCTGATCACCGGACGCGCCGTCAAGCGGCACTGAGGCGGCGCCGGCAGCGCGCGCCGTCATGGCGCTGGTCGCACTGCCCGCGGTCGCGCCTTGTTATCGTCGGGCCTCCGGTTTCGCGTGAAGCCGGCTTGCGAAAGCGCCGATGCAGCCCGTCATCCAGAGCCTCCTCGACACCGACCTCTACAAGTTCACGATGTGGCAGACGATGCTGCATCGCCATCCGAGGACGCAGGCGGAGTACACGTTCGTCTGCCGCAACCAGCCCGTCTATCCGCTTGCCGATCTGGTCGCCGAGGTCGACGCCGAACTCGACCACCTGTGCACGCTGCGCTTTCAGCCCGACGAGCTGGCCTACCTGAATGGGTTGCGCTTCATCCGCTCGGACTTCGTCGACTTCCTGCGCATCTTCCAGTTCCAGCGCGAGTTCATCACGGCGCGCGCCAACGGCGAGCGGCTCGAAATCGTCGCCAGCGGGCCGCAGGTCCACGTGATGGCGTTCGAGATCCATGTGCTGGCGATCGTCAACGAGCTCTACTTTCGACGCTTCGACCAGACCGCCGCGTATGCCGAGGGCCGGCGCCGCCTGGCCGCGAAAGTCGAGCGCCTGAATGCGTTCGCGAAGGAGCCGCGGCGCCGCCATCCATTCGAATTCTTCGATTTCGGCGTGCGCCGTCGCTTCTGCCGCGACTGGCAGCGCGAAGTCGTCGAGACCTTCAAGCGCGAGGTGCCGCAGTACTTCAAGGGCGTCTCGAACGTGATGTTCGCGCGCGAGCTCGGGCTGGTGCCGATCGGCACGATGGCGCATGAATACCTGCAGACCTACCAGACCCTCGGCGTGCGGCTGCGCGACTTCCAGCGCGCCGCGTTCGAGGACTGGGTGCAGGAATACCGAGGCGATCTCGGCGTTGCGCTGACCGACGTCGTCGGCATGGATGCGTTCCTCGCCGATTTCGATCTGTACTTCGCGAAGCTGTTCGACGGCCTGCGCCACGACTCCGGCGATCCGGTCGCCTGGGGCGAGAAGGCGCTCGCCCACTACGAGCGCCTGCGCATCGATGCGAACACGAAGCGGCTGACGTTCTCCGACGGCCTCGACTTCGACAAGTCGATGGCGCTGTACCGCCACTTCGCCGACCGCACGCAGCTCGGCTTCGGCATCGGCACCAACCTGACGAACGACATGGGCCAGAAGACGCTGCACATCGTCATGAAGCTGACCCATGCGAACGGGCAGCCGGTCGCCAAGCTGTCCGACACCCCGGGCAAGGTGCTGTGCGACGACGAGACCTTCCTCGCCTATCTGAAGCAGGTGTTCACGATGAACACCTGACCCGACGCAACCGGCGCTAGACAGTGAACAGCGGCGCGGCCGGGTGCGTCTTCTCGTACCGGGTCTGGCAGGCGACGCAGCGCAGCGCGGTCGGCTGTGCCTTCAAGCGCTCGACCGGGATCGGTTGTCCGCATTCGACGCATTCACCGTAGCTGCCGTCGGCGATGCGGGCGCGCGCCGCATCGATCGCCATCAGTTCCTCCTGGTCGCGCAGCTTGTCGACATGGGCCATGCCGGCCTGGAAGCGGTCGTCGCCGCTGTCGATCGCGTCGCCGACTTCAGGGCCGAGCGCCGCCGGCCGCTCGGCTGCGGCTTCGTTGGCCGCGCGGACCTCGCCCTGCAACGCGGCCTCGCGGTTGTCGAGCAGGCGGCGGATCGTGTCGAGCTGGGAGTCGCTGAGATGGTCCATCGGAAACTTTCGGTGATCACGGTCGAGCAGCAATGGACATGCCCGAACGGCTGCACGGGCATGTCCATTGCCGCGGCGAAAGCGACTGAACCAACCGGAAGTATTCGATGGACACGACAGCCGGTTCCTCATCGCGTTCCGCCGCATCTGACGCCGCTACGGAGTCGTCGGCCGTCGACAGCAACGTCAACGACCTGTCGAGCGGTTCGCCGGCGCCCGCAGCACCTGCGCAGGGGCCCGCGCCCACTGACCCGGCGACCGGCCACTACGGTCCGGGCTACGGCGATCCGAAGCGCCACTACGGCAACGATCCGCCGCCGCGCAGCTCGCCCGATGAGGCTCCGGCCGGATCAGGCGACCACGACGACCCTTCGTGCCCGTAGGCCAGTGGCGGGGCTGTATATTCATACAGCCCTCTTCTGCTGCGAATGGACGTCGACCGCAAACTCACCATCCTGGCCGATGCCGCCAAGTACGACGCGTCATGCGCTTCGAGCGGAACGACGGCACGCCATTCGATCGGCGGCCGCGGCATCGGCTCCACCGAAGGCTCCGGCATCTGCCACAGCTACGCGCCGGACGGCCGCTGCATCTCGCTGCTGAAGATCCTGTTGACGAACTTCTGCGTCTACGACTGCCTGTACTGCGTCAACCGCGTCTCGAGCAACGTGCCGCGGGCACGCTTCACGGTCGAGGAGGTGGTTCACCTCACGCTCGACTTCTACCGACGCAATTGCATCGAGGGCCTGTTCCTCAGCTCCGGGATCATCCGCACGCCCGACTACACGATGGAGCAGGTCGTCGAAGTCGCGCGGGTGCTGCGCGAAGATCACGACTTTCGCGGCTACATCCACTTGAAGACGATTCCGGAAGCCGCGCCCGAACTGCTCGAGCAGGCCGGGCGCTATGCCGACCGGCTCAGCATCAACATCGAGCTGCCGACGGTGCAGGGGCTGCGCGAGCTGGCGCCCGAAAAGGACGGTGCCGCGATCCGGCGCTCGATGGCACGCCTGCGCAACCACATCGACGATGCCGGCGACGCCGCCAAGCCGCGTGCTGCCCGCGCGCAGCCGATGCTGCCGCCGCGCCGCGCCAGCCCACCGCGCTTTGCACCGGCCGGCCAGAGTACGCAGATGATCGTCGGCGCCGACGCGACCGACGACCGCACGATCCTCGCCACCAGCGCGACGCTGTACGGCGCCTACCAGTTGAAGCGGGTCTACTACTCCGCGTTCAGCCCGATTCCCGATGCCGCGCGCGCGTTGCCGCTGCAGGCGCCACCGATGGTGCGCGAGCACCGCCTGTACCAGGCCGACTGGCTGATGCGCTTCTACGGCTATGCCGCCGACGAGATCGTCGATGCGCCGCGCGGCATGCTGTCGCTCGAGATCGATCCGAAGCTGGCCTGGGCCCTGGCACACCGCGAGCGCTTTCCGGTCGACCTCAACACCGCGCCGCGCGAACTGCTGCTGCGCGTACCCGGGCTGGGTGTCAAGACGGTCGAGCGTCTGCTGACCACACGGCGGGTGCGCCGTCTCCATGCCGACGACTTGAAGCGCCTGAAGGTCCCGTTGAAGAAGGTGATGCCGTTCATCGTCGTGCCCGGTCATCGGCCGGCCCCAGGGCTCGATGCGATCGCCTTGTCGCGGCAACTGACCGGGCCGCGCCAGGCCGGCCTGTTCGATTCGGCAGACGCCCCACTCGCACGCTGAACCGGCACGCGCCATGACCGCCGCGACGCAGACCGTGGCACTCGCCAGCGGCATCGATCTCGACGAATTTCGCGACGCGTGTCGAACGCTGATCGCCCGCGGCGCAGCGCCGGCGACCGTCACGTGGGTGAGCGCAGACGCTCTCGACGGCGAGCTGTTCGGCGAGCCGTCGAACGAAGACGCCCCTGAGGCGCCACAAGCACCCGGCCAACTCGAAGCGGGCTCTTTATCGGCGCCCGCGATCCCGGTTCCGCCGGCCTTCCTGACCCTGTGCGAGAGCGTGATCCTGCACCGCGATCCTGGCCGCTTCGCCTTGCTCTATCGATTGCTGTGGCGGCTGCGCAGCGAGCCGGAGCTGCGTCATGATCCGCTCGACAGCGACCGCGTCGAAGCCGATCGCATGGCGCAAGCGGTGCGCCGCGACATGCACAAGATGAAGGCCTTCGTGCGCTTTCGGCCGATCGAGTCGCTGCACGGCGGGCTTGACAGGGCCGACGCGTCGATCCGCGACGCTCCGGATGCCACCCCGTTCGCCCAGCCGGACGCCGACGCCGACTCGACGCTGCGCCACGTCGCCTGGTTCGAACCCGAGCACCACATCGTCGAGGCGGTCGCGCCGTTCTTCGCGCGCCGCTTCGCGCAGATGCGCTGGTCGATCCTGACCCCCGAACGCAGCGTGCGCTGGAACGGCAACGCGCTCGAATTCGGCCCTGGCGCCCGCCGCGAGGATGCACCGCCGGCCGATGCCGGCGAGCGCCTCTGGCTGAGCTATTACGACAGCATCTTCAATCCGGCCCGGCTCAAGCTCGCGACGATGCAGCGCGAGATGCCCCGCCGCTACTGGCGCAACCTGCCGGAGGCCGCGCGGATCGCGCCGCTCGCCGCCGCGGCCGCGCAAAGGAGCATGGAAATGATCCAGAGAAGCCCGACCCTGCCGGCGCGCCGGCTGCCGAAAGGTGCCGGTCCGACCGAGCCGAACCAGCCGGTGCCGATCTTCGAGCGACCCCGTTCGCTGCCCGACCTCGCGCAGGCGATCGACCGCTGCCGCGAATGCCCGATCGGCGAACAGGCGACCCAGGGCGTGCCCGGCGAAGGACCGAAGCGCGCCCGCCTGATGTTCGTCGGCGAGCAACCCGGCGACCAGGAAGACCTGCGCGGCAAGCCGTTCGTCGGTCCGGCCGGCCAGTTGCTCGATCGCGCCTTCGCGCAACTCGGCTGGCCGCGCGATGCGGCCTACGTGACCAATGCCGTCAAGCACTTCAAGTTCGAGTTGCGCGGAAAGCGCCGCATTCACAAGACACCGGCCCAGCAGGAAGCGGCGGCGTGCCTGCACTGGCTCGAGAGCGAGATCGAACTGGTCCAGCCGGAAGCGCTGGTGGCGCTCGGCGCGACGGCGGCGCGCCAAGTGACCGGCCGACCGGTTGCGGTGATGCGCGAGCGCGGCCACTGGATCCAGCGCAGCGACGGCCGGCGCGTGTTGATCACCTTGCACCCGTCGGCGCTGCTGCGCGCCGATCCGTCCGAACGCGAATCGGCCTATGCCGCGTGGCTCGACGATCTGCGCCACGCCGACGCGTTGATGCGACCGGACGCGAAAAAGGCCTGACATCGAGGTCCGATCGCCGTTGCCGCAAGCGAGCGCGTCGCGGTTCGATCATTCCGGAATTCGTCCTACAGGCAGCCCCGTGCGTGCCTGACCGGGCGGTCCATGGGCCGATGCTGCAATCGTCGAGCGACTCCGATCGGAGTCGGCTCGCCGAAAAGGAACTGCCATGACCGACACAACCGACCAGCGCGCGCTGCTCTGGGATCTCATCAAGGACACGCGCTTCGCGATGTTCACGACCCGGCATTCGAACGGACACCTGCACTCGCGTCCGATGACCACGCAGAACTCGAAGGTCGACGAAGACGACAGCCTCTGGTTCTTCATGTCGAAGAAGGGCGATCCCGTCAACGACTTCGAAGCCGACCCGACAGTCAACGTCGCCTATGCGAATCCGAGCAAGGACCAGTACGTCTCGGTCTCCGGCACGGCCGCCGTCGTCGACAGCCTCGAGAAGAAGCGCCAGCTCTGGAACAAGATGTCCGAAGCGTGGTTTCCGGAAGGCCCGACCGATCCGGACCTCGCACTGGTGCAGGTGCGCATCACGCACGCGAACTACTGGGACGTCAGGGAAAGCAAGATCGTCCAGCTGTACACCATGGCGAAGGCGGCGATGACCGGCAAGCCGCCGACCGACATGGGACGCTACGGCGAAGTGCGCATGAACTGAGTGACGGCCGCGGCGGCGCCTTTCGGTATCCTCCGTCGCCGTCGACACCCAACCCGTTGCCGTGACCGAAGCACCTGCCGACATCGGCCCCGCGCCCCGCCACTACTGGGAAGACTTTCCGGTCGGCTCCGTCCGCGAGTTCGGCGCCTATCGCGTGACCCGCGAGGAGGTGCTCGCGTTCGCGGCGGCATACGACCCGCAGCCCTTCCACTTGAGCGATACGGCAGCCGAGAAGTCGCTGTTCGGGCGCCTCGCGGCGAGCGGCTGGCACACCTGCGCGATGACGATGCGGATGCTGTGCGACGGCTACCTGCTGCACTCAGTCAGCCTCGGCTCGCCGGGCATCGACAACCTGCGCTGGCACAAGCCGGTCTATCCGGGCGACACGCTCGGCGTCGTCTTCACGGTGCTCGAAGCGCGGCCGATGGCGAGCCGGCCCGGCATCGGCCTCGTCAAGTCGCAGACCGAGGTGAAGAATCAGAACGGCGACGTCGTGCTGTCGATGCAGGGCTGGGGCATGTTCCGCCGCAGGGACGGCGACCGCACCGACGACACTGGAACGTAGGAACGCGGCCCGAGTCCGCGCGCGACCCGGTCGCCGGCCCGGTGGTCGCCTCAAGTTCAGAATATCTGCCCGCTCGTTCGTTGGAGAAACGTCATGAGCTCGATCTCGCGCCGCACGGCGCTCGGCACTCTGGCCGGCATCGCCGGATCCATCGGCTGGCCTCGGCAGGCCGCTGCCGCGCCGTCGATGCAATCGTGGCCGCTCGGCACCTCGCGCCGCACCGGCATCCACGACGTCGCTCCGGCATCAGACGGCGGCGTCTGGTTCACCGCACAGCGCAGCGGCGATCTCGGCTGGTTCGACCCGAAGACCGGTCGCACCGAGCTCGTGCCGCTCGGCTCGGGCTCCGCGCCGCACGGCGTCATCCAGGGTCCGGACAAGGCGGCCTGGATCACCGATGGCGGCCAAGGAGCGATCGTGCGTGTCGGCTGGCCAGGACGCGACGTGCGCGTGTTCCCGCTTCCGGCGGGGACGCCGTACGCGAACCTGAACACCGCGACCTTCGACCACGAAGGCGACCTGTGGTTCACGGGCCAGAGCGGGGTCGTCGGCCAACTGGTCGTGAAGAGCGGCGAGGTGCGGGTCAAGGACGCACCGCGCGGCGCCGGTCCCTATGGCATCTGCACGTTGCCGAACGGCGAGGTCTGGTGGTGCTCGCTGGCCGGCTCGTTCATCGCGCGCATCGACCGGCGCAGCGGCGACTCCACGGTCATCGAGCCGCCGACCACGCGCCAGGGCGCCCGTCGGGTCTGGGGCGACAGCCACGGCCACATCTGGGTCAGCGAATGGAACAGCGGCAACGTCTCGGCGTACGACCCGGTCAAGAAGAGCTGGCGCACGCACAAGCTGCCCGGCGCATCGCCGCGCACCTACGCTGTCTACGTGGACGAGCGCGACAAGGTGTGGGTCAGCGACTTCGCCGACAACTCGGTGCTGCGTTTCGATCCGACGTCGGAACGCTTCGAGCGCTTCGGCTTCCCGCGCGAAGCGGCGAGCGTTCGCCAGATTCTCGGTCGCCCCGGCGAAGTGTGGCTGCCCGAAAGCGGCACCGAGCACATCTCGATGATCCGCATCGCGTGATCGATCAGCGCACCGAGTCGAGCTCGAAGCCGCCGGCGCGGCGCAACTCGGCCGAGGTCGCACCGGCCAGTTCCTCGACGAAGCGTGCGGCGAGCCCGGCATCGGTTGCCCGCGCCGTCAGCGCTGCCGCATAAACGGTCGCCAGCTCGAACTGGCGCGGCAGCGCTCCGGCAAGCTGGACGCCGGCGGTGTAGAGGATCTCGGTGATCTGCGTGCAGCCGATCGGCGACGCGTCGGTCGAGCCAGCGAGCTCGCGCATCGCCGTCGCCCCGTTCGGAAACGTCGCGAAGCGTGGCGACAGGCGGTCATGCAGGCCGAGCTGACGTAGCACTGCGGCGAAGTGAATGCCCGCCGTCGCCCGCTCGGCATCGGGAAAGTAGATCCGGTCGGCGGCGAGCAGCGCGGCCCGCAGCCCCTCGGGCGTGCCGACCGCCGGCGGCGCTTCGCCGCTTCGTACCGCGATGCCGGTGCGGACCCGCCCGAGCGCGGCCTTCGAAGCGCCGACGAGGTGCCCAGTGCCGGCGAGCGCATCGATCATCGCCTCGGTCACGACCATCACGTCGCACGGCTCCCCGCCGAGCAAGGCCTCCTTCATCGCCCCGACCGCACCGAAGCGGCCTTCCAGGCGCGCGCCGGTGCGTGCCGCGAACGGCCCTTCGAGCGCCTTGACGAGCCCCTGCGCCGCACCTGCGCAGAGGAAGTGCACGACCGGCTGCGGCGTGCTCATTGGTCGGGCTTCGCGCCGGAGATCTTGACGATGCGCGCCCACTTCTCGATGTCCTGGTTCAGGTAGCGCGCGAACTCGTCGGTGCCCATCGTCATCGGCGTCGCGCCCTGCGCGGCCCAGGCCTTCGCGACTTCTGGGGATGCAACGATCTTCGTGATCTCGGCGTTGAGGCGCGCGACGATCGGCGCCGGCGTCGCCTTCGGCGCCATCAGGCCGAGCCAGATCACGGCTTCGTACCCCGGCACGCCGGCCTCGGCCATCGTCGGCACGTTCGGCAGCACCGGCGAGCGCGCCTTGCCGGTCGTGCCATAGGCCTTCACCTTGCTGGCGCGGATGTGCTCGGCCATCGTCGGAATCGCGTCGAACATCAGATCGACCTGGCCGCCGAGCACGTCGCTGCGCGCGCCCGACGAGCCGCGATACGGGATGTGGACCATCGAGATCCCGGCCATCGCCTTGAACAGCTCACCGGCCATGTGGTACGGGGTGCCCGGCCCCGACGACGCGTACGACAGCGCGCCGGGCCGCGACTTGGCCTGGCGGATCAGCTGCGCGAGGTTGTCGGCCGCGAGATCCGCCTTGCCGACCAGCACGAGGTCGGAGTAGTTGATCGGCGCGACCGGCGCGAAGTCGCGCATCAGCTGGAACGGCTTGTTCGGGATCAGCGATTCGTTGACCGTGTGGGTGTTCGACATCAGCAGCAGCGTGTACCCGTCCGGCGCGCTCTTCGCGACCGCGTCGGTGCCGATGATCGAGCCGGCGCCCGGCCGGTTGTCGACGACGAAAGACTGGCCGAGCACCTCCTGCAGACGCTGGCCGATGAAGCGCGCGTAGACGTCGGCCGGACCGCCGGCCGCGAACGGCACGATGATGCGGACCGGTCGCGACGGATAGTCCTGCGCGGCGGCCAGCAGCGGCGCCAGCGCCAGGCTCGCCGACGCGGCCACGCGGAGCGAGCGGGCCAGCGCCAGACCGGCGGCGCCGCGCAGCGCACGGCCCATCGACGAGCGGCGCGAAGTGTCAACGGTCATGCAAAGCTCCAGGGCAATCGTGGCATCGTAGCCCGCCCGTTTGCCGACAGCACCGGTGAAAGCCCCGCGCCGAAACCGCGCGCGAGGCCTCCCTAGAATCGATCGCAACAGGGCGCTTCGCCGAGCGCCCGAACGATCCGGAGACACCGAGATGATTTCACGTCGCATCCTCGCGGCGCAGGTCACGAGCCTGCTCGCCGCGTTGCTGTGCGCTTCGAGCCCGACGGCCTGGGCGCAGTCGAACTGGCCCGACAAGCCGATCACGATGGTCGTGCCGTTCCCGCCCGGCGGCGTCGCCGACACGGTGGCCCGGCCGGTCGCCGACGCGCTGTCGCGCGAGTTGAAGCAGCCGGTCGTGATCGAGAACAAGCCAGGTGCCGGCGGTGCGCTCGGAATGGGCACCGTGGCGCGCGCCGCGCCCGACGGCTACACGATCCTGATGACCTTGTCGTCGATCTCGATCCTGCCCGAAGCGGACAAGCTGCTCGGCCGCAAGCCCGCCTACCAGCTCAACCAGTTCAAGCCGATCGCGCGCTTCACTGCCGATCCGACGGTCTTCGTGGTGCGCGCCGATGCGCCGTGGAAGACCCTGAAGGACTTCATCGACGATGCGAAGAAGAAGCCTGGCGCCTACAACTACGGCAGCTCGGGCAACTACGGCACGATGCACGTGCCGATGGAGATGCTGAAGGCCGAGGCGGGCTTCCGGATGACCCACATCCCGTTCACCGGCGCCGGACCGGCGGTCGTCGCGCTGCTCGGCGGGCAGGTCGATGCGGTCGCCAGCGGCCCGGCCACGGTGGTCCAGCAGATCAACGCCGGCAAGCTGCGCGCGCTCGCCCATTGGGGCGACCGGCCGCTCGCCGCACTGCCCGGCGTGCCGAGCCTGAAAGAGCTCGGCTACCCGGCGCAGTTCGCGCAGTGGTCGGCGCTGTTCGTGCCCGCCGGTACGCCGGACGACATCGTCCAGCGGCTGCGCGGCGCGGCGCAGAAGCTCGCGGCCGACCCGACCGTGCAGCAGACCATCAACCGCGCCGGCAGCCCGCTCGACTACCTCGACGCGCCGGCGTTCCAGGCCTACTGGGACAAGGACTCGGCGGTGATGACGCAGGCGGTGCGCCGGATCGGCAAGGTCGAGTAGCGCTCAGGCGCCGCTGCGACGACCGATGCGAGCATGCGGCCGATACGGCAGCGCCCGCATTTGCGAATGCGCCTATATTGCGCAGATGCCCGGCACGCTTCGCTGCGACCGGACAGGTCCCGCAGCTCCTGAACAGGCGCCCACATGAAGCCTCTCCCGAATGGCCTGATCGTCGTCGCGAAGCGCGAGTGCCCGACCTGCCTGCTGGTCGAGCCGGTGCTCCGCGAGCTCGCCGACAGCGACGCCCCCCTCACCGTCTTCACGCAGGACGACCCGGCCTATGCCGCCGGCGTCGGCGGCGTGATCCTCGACGACACGCTCGAGACGTCGTTTCGACTCGGCATCGAGATCGTGCCCACCCTGATCAAGGTCGAGGGCGGCCGCGAGGTCGAGCGCACCTACGGCTGGCATCGCGGCGACTGGCAGCGCATCACCGGCCGCGCCCAGCTCGGCGCCGACCTGCCCGAGCTGCGCCCCGGCTGCGGGTCGAAGACGCTCGAGCCCGGCATCGCCGAGGACCTGACGATCCGCTTCGGACAGACCGGCCTGCAGGCGCGCGAGATCGAGATCGGCGACGCGGAGGACCCGATCGAGGCCTGCTACGAGCGCGGCTGGAGCGACGGCATGCCGGTCGTGCCGCCGACCCGCGCGCGCGTGCTGCGCATGCTGCAGGGCACGACCCGCAAGCCCGACGAGGTGATCGGCATGGTGCCGCCCGACCTCGTGCCGTGCACCGTCGAAAAGGTCGCGATCAACGCGGTGCTGGCCGGCTGCAAGCCCGAGTACATGCCGGTCGTGCTGGCCGCCGTCGAGGCCGCGCTGATCGACGAATTCGGCATGCACGGCCTGCTCTGCACGACGATGTTCGCCGGCCCGGTCGTCATCGTGAACGGCCCGGTCGCGCGCCGCATCGGCATCAATTCCGGCGTCAATGCGCTCGGCCAGGGCACGCGCGCGAACGCGACGATCGGGCGCGCGCTGCAGCTCGTGATCCGCAACGTCGGCGGCGGCCGGCCGGGCGAGATCGACCGCTCGACCTTGGGCACGCCGGGCAAGTACAGCTTCTGCTTCGCCGAGGCCGAAGACAGCGCCTGGGAGCCGCTCTCGGTCGAGCGCGGCTACTCGCGCGAGGCGTCGACCGTCACCTTGTTCGCCGGCGAAGGCGTGCAGGGCATCGTCGACCAGAAGTCGCGCACCCCCGAGTCGCTGGCGCGCAGCTTCGCGCTCAGCCTGCGCGCGGTCGACCACCACAAGCTGGCGATGGCCGGCGACGCGCTGCTGGTCGTCTCGCCCGACCACTGCCGGGTCTTCCTGGAGGCCGGCTGGTCGAAGGCGCGCCTGCACGCCGAGCTGACCGCGCTGCTGCAGTTGCCCGGCGACGAGATCGTCGTCGGCGCACAGGGCATTGCCGAAGGCGTGCCGGCCGCATTCGCCGGCAAGACGATCCCGAAGTTCAGGCCGGGCGGCCTGTTCATCGTCCGCGCCGGCGGCCGGGCCGGCCTGTTTTCCGCCGTCATCGCCGGCTGGGTCGCGTCCGGCCCGATCGGCTCCACCCCGGTATCGAAGGAGATCACCGCATGAATGCTGAGCAGATCCTGCTCGACCCGACCTCGGAGCGAACGCCGACCGCGCGCGCCCTGCTGGCGCGGCCGACGTCGTTCGACGGCCTGACCGTCGGCATCCTCGACATCTCGAAGGCGCGCGGCGACGTCTTCCTCGACCACATCGCGGCGCGCCTCGGCGAGCGCGGGGTCGGCGTCAAGCGCTACAAGAAGCCGACCTTCACCCGACCGGCGCCGACCGAGCTGAAGCAGCAGATCGCGACCGAGTGCAACCTCGTCATCGAAGGGCTGGCCGACTGAGGATCGTGCACGTCGTGCTGTATGCATGACATCGCCGATCTCGAAAGTCGTGGCATCCCCGGTGTCGGTGTCGCCTCCGCCGCCTTCGTCGAAGCGGCCGCGGTGCAGTCGAAGTCGCTCGGCTTCGATCCCGCGCTGGTCTTCGTCGCCCATCCGATCCAGGACCGCAGCGACGACGAGATGCGCGCGCTCGCCGACCAGGCGCTCGAGCGCATCCTCGAGGCGATCTCGACGTCCTGAGCCGTGCGGAGGCGGGGCGTGAGCGAGGGCCCCTCGCTCGCCGCCCCGCGCCTTCCCTCGGTCGACCGGGTTCTCGCTTGGCCGGCTGTCGCCGAGCTGATCGACGCGCATGGCCGTCCGGCGGTGCTCCATGCGGTGCGCGAGGAACTCGCCGCGTCGCGGGCCCGGAGCAGCGACACCCGCGCCGGCACAAGCGGCGTAGAGCGCGAGGCCATGCGCGCCGGCAAAGACGCACCGCCTCGCGAGTCGGTCGACGGCCTTCGCGCGGCCGCTGCGGTGCGATCGACCGCCAACCCGGACGGCGACCCGGCACTGGTCGCCGCCGTCGCGGCCCGGCTCGATCGCGACCGGGCGCCGTCGTTGCGCAGGGTCTTCAATCTGACCGGCACGGTCCTGCACACCAACCTCGGCCGCGCGCCGCTGCCGCAGCAGGCGCTCGATGCGATCGCGGCCGCCGCGGCCGGCGCCTCGAACCTCGAGTACGACCTCGCAAGAGGACAGCGCGGCGAGCGCGACGATCACGTCGAGCCGTGGCTGCGGCGCCTGACCGGCGCCGCCGCGGCGACCGTGGTCAACAACAACGCGGCCGCATTGATGCTGGTTCTCAACACGTTTGCATTGCGCAAGGAAGTGCCGGTCTCGCGCGGCGAGCTGATCGAGATCGGCGGCGGCTTCCGGCTGCCGACCGTGATGGCGCGCGCCGGCTGCCGGCTCGTCGAGGTCGGCACGACCAACCGGACCCACGTTGCCGACTTCGCGCAGGCGATCGGCCCGAAGACGGCGCTGCTGCTGAAGGTCCACGCGAGCAACTACGAGGTGCGCGGCTTCGCGGCCGCACCGCCCGAGCGCGAGCTGGCCGCGCTCGCCCATGCGCACGGCCTGCCGTTCGTCGTCGATCTCGGCAGCGGCGCGCTCGTCGATCTGGCGTGCTACGGCCTGCCGCACGAGCCGACGCCGGCTGAAGCGCTGGCGGCCGGCGCCGACCTCGTGCTCTTCAGCGGCGATAAGCTGCTCGGCGGTCCGCAAGCCGGCATCATCGTCGGCCGCACGGACCTGGTCGCTGCCCTGCGCAAGAACCCGATGAAGCGGGCGCTGCGCTGCGACAAGTTGACACTCGCCGCGCTCGGCGCCGTGCTGCCGCTGTACGCCGACCCGGACCGGCTGCCGCAGCACCTGCCGACGCTGCGCTGGTTGATCCGACCAGCCGCTGCGATCGAGGCTGCCGCGCGGCGCCTCGCACCGGTCGTCGATGGCTGGCTGCGCGGTCAGGCGCAGGTCGAGGTCGTCCCGGCGCAAAGTCAGATCGGCAGCGGGTCGTTGCCGATCGACCTGCTGCCGAGCCATGCCCTCCGCCTCGTGCCGAACGGCCCGCGGCGCGCCACCGGTCGCGCCGTCGAGGCACTGGCCGCTCGGCTGCGCAGCCTGCCGGTGCCGGTCGTCGGTCGCATCGCGAACGGCGCACTGCTGCTCGATCTTCGATGCGTCTGCGGCGCGGCAGAAGAGGCGGCGTTGCGTGCGCTGTTCACCACGCCGAGCGGTGCAGCCGACGCCGAACCGCTCGGACCCACGGCCAGCTCCGTCGCGGCGCTGGATTCGCCGACGCAGCTCGCAGCAGTCCCCGAAACCCGGGATCGGCCGACGTGATCGTCGCAACTGCGGGCCATGTCGATCATGGCAAGACGAGCCTCGTCAAGGCGATGACCGGCATCGACACCGACCGGCTCGAGACCGAAAAGGCGCGCGGCATGTCGATCGACCTGGGCTTCGCGCACACGCAGATCGGCGGCAAGACGGTCGCGTTCATCGACGTGCCGGGCCATGAGCGCTTCGTCCGCAACATGGTCGCCGGCGTCGCCAGCATCGACCTCGCGCTGCTCGTGGTCGCGGCCGATGACGGCCCGATGCCGCAGACCGTCGAGCACGTTGCGATCCTGAAGTGGCTCGGCGTCGCCGATTGCGTCGTCGCGTTGACGAAGCTGGATCGGGCGGATCCCGCGCAGGTCCACGTCGCGACGACGGCGACCGCCGAGTTGCTGGCGACGACCCGGTTCGCGCATGCGCCGATCATCGGCGTCGCGACACCGAGCGGCGTCGGCGTCGAGGCGTTGCGTGCAGCGCTGGGCGGCGCCGCGGTCGCGCATCGGCGAGGACCGGCGGAGGGCCGCTTCCGGCTCGCGGTCGACCGCAGTTTCAGCATGGCCGGCGCTGGCCTGGTTGTCACCGGCGCCGTCGTGGCGGGTCGCGTGGCCGTCGGCGCTCTGCTGACTGCGACACCTTCAGGCCACGCGGTGCGCGTGCGCGCGATCCAGATCCATGGCCAGCCGGCCGCCGAGGCACGCGCCGGCGACCGCTGCGCACTGAACCTCGGTGGCGTCGACATGCGGCACCTGGCCATCGGGCGCGGCGACTGGATCGTCGACCCGGCCGCGCACGCGCCGACCGACCGGCTCGAGGTGCGCCTCGGTGCGTCAGTCGATCTGGCCAAGCCGCTTCGCCATGACGGCGCCGTGCAGCTGCAGGGAAAG
>JADMIO010809359.1_pt1 | contig 25808 bp, 4 predicted proteins | sample 8958161 | NCBI WGS metagenome assembly JADMIO01 (sample SAMN16585339, study PRJNA669376) | soil metagenome | isolation source: Crop rotation soil | place: USA: Cullars Rotation, Alabama | collected 2011 | reverse complement strand
GGCCGCGACTTCAAGTCACGTGAATTCCAAGCTTCGGATCCCACTGTGCTGGAAAGGGGTAAAGCCAAGCTGAAAGGCGTTGAACAATTCGCTGTGGAAGCGGCAATTCTGAAAGTGAACGGCAGCGAAGTGCTTGACTATGTCGCCGATGAAGGAGTGCAGATTTACGGTGGTATGGGCTACAGTGCCGATGCTCCAATGGAAAGAGTATACAGGGATTCGCGCATCAACAGGATCTTCGAAGGCACAAATGAAATCAACCGTATGCTTACGGTGGACATGATGCTGAAACGCGCCATGAAAGGCGAACTGGATTTGATGACGCCAGCTACGGCTGTTTCGAAAGAGCTGATGAGTATACCGGAATTTGGAAACGGAGAAGAGAGTTTGTTTTCTGCTGAACGTAAATACATTTCCAACTTTAAGAAAGCAGTACTACTTGTGGCAGGCGCAGCCGTTCAGAAGCTGATGATGCAGCTTGCAAAGGAGCAGGAAGTGCTAATGAATATTGCCGACATGCTGATTGACTTGTACATCGGCGAATCAGTATTGCTTCGAACCGAAAAGCTTGTGCAGCTGCGGGGAGCAGAAAACTGCAAGGAGCAAATTGAAATCGTAAAAGTTTTCCTTGCAGATGCTTCTGACCGTATTCATAAAGCCGGAAAAGATGCCATCAATTCTTTTGCTGAAGGCGACGAGCAGCGGATGATGCTGATGGGCATAAAACGGTTTACAAAAGTTTCTCCGTTGAATGTAAAGGAATCACGCAGGGTGATCGCTGCGAAGCTTATTTCCGAAAACAAATATTGTTTTTGATTCTGTGAATGACGATGCGCTTACACTGAAAAGGACCAGCTCCTCTGATCCTGATTTTCAAAACCTGGTTGTAATGTTGGATGCTGACCTTGCCATCAGGGATGGAAAAGACCATGCATTCTTTGCTCAATATAACAAGACCGATTCTATCAGTCACGTAGTAGTTGCGTATGAGAACAATGAACCTGCTGGCTGCGGGGCTATTAAAAATTTTGATGCCGATACAATGGAAGTTAAAAGAATGTTTGTGAAGCCGGAGTTCAGGAAAAAAGGTATAGCATCAAAAGTTCTTGTTGAATTGGAAACGTGGACTGCAGAACTTGGATTTAAACATTGCATCCTTGAAACAGGAAAACGTCAGCCCGAAGCCATCGGACTTTATCTCACAAACGGATACAATATTATTCCGAACTACGGACAATATGAAAATGTTGAAACCAGTGTTTGTATGAAGAAGCGCGTGTGACTTTTTGGTTTTCGCCGCATTTATGAGCCTGTTCCTTGCTTCCCCTTATATTGGTAAATGAGGAAAAATGGCAACACAACTGCTTCATAGTCTTCAGAGTTCCTCCCAAAAAAGTTAGTTTTCTGAATATTTTATTTTTTGCCAATCGAATTTTTATGCCCGAGAAAAAAAATTGGTACATAATTATGATTGCGACTGATTCTGTTCACTATCTTTAACAGAACAATTTTCATCCTAAAGTCTCTACTACAAAGGCTCCCCGGCGTTCATGAAGGTTTAAGATATATTAAAAAGTTTGTCTATCGTAATTTATAAAAGTAGTTGCGGCTACTTAATAAATTACGAAATAATAAACGAGGTCATGGCGCCTGTTTAGTTGACTGCTTAACATATTTCTAAAACAACATAAATGAAAACCATCATCCAACCGGCAAGATGTTTAACTGCCTATCATCTTCATTTAGTCGCAAAAGTATTTCTTCTTGTTAGCATCGGAAACTTAGTTGTTACCCATGCTCGTGCTCAAGCCACGCTACCTTCAATTTCACCGCTGCCATTTTCTTTTTCTTCGTACACAGGAACAGTTTTTCCTGCGGTTCTTACGGTAGGAAAATCGAACGGCACCGGTTTGTCAACAGCAGACTTTACAACCGATGCTGCGAATGGCGGTGGCGGTGCACAATGGCGTGCAGAAGGTGCGAATGGAATTAGTTACCAGGGTGGGTCCGGTTCAACTACACCAATCGGTTGTTTTCAAATTCGTGTGAATGCTACTGGCGCCACGGCTATCCAGGTAGGCTGGCGTGCACGGACTATTACAGATAACCTATTAGGATCTTCTAATATTGATCTGCAATGGCGAAACGGTTCTGCGGGAGCGTGGAATAATGTGAGTGGCTTTACATATCTTTCTAATTCTTTAATAAACAATTTAACTTTTAATGCAACATTGCCGGCAGCTGCGAACAATGTTGCAGATCTGCGTATCAGGTGGGTAAGCTCTGATGCAGCTTATCTTGCTGGGAATCGGGATAGAATTGGTGTCGATGATATTACAGTTTGTGGAACGCCGACTGTCTTGGCAACCAATAGTGGTACAGTTTGTCCGGGTTCGAATGTAACATTGTCGGGTTCACCTTCAGGTATGTCTTACTCGTGGAGCGGGCCGGCTGGATTCAGCTCAACATCTCAAAATCCTGTCGTATCAAATGTAACCGGACTAAAAACGGGAACTTATTTTCTGACAGTGACATCTGGTGCTTGTTCAGCAACAGGTTCTACTTATGTTTCAGATTTTGGAACAATGGTTCCTGCGCCTACAGCTACACCCGCTTCAATTTGTCCGGGCAATCCAACAACGCTTTCTGTAAACAGCAATCTTACATTCAGCAACAATACATCAGCGGATATACCCTTAGGTAATGATGGCTTTTCACCGGTTGTGGTTTCAGGTTTTTCTCCTGCAAGTTTATCCGGCGGAACACTTGTATCAGTTACCTTCACCATCAATTATTTTCTGACAAGTGACATAGAAGTACATCTCATTGCTCCAAACGGAGCTGATATTATTCTTGCAGACAATGTCGGACCCGCACTTACCGGTTCTGATTTTAACAATACAACAGTTGTGAATTCCGGGGGTACGAATTTTAATGCGGGGATTAATCCATTTACTGGAACTTTTAATTCAAGTACACCTTTTTCTTTGCTGAACGGATCAGGAACCAATGGCACATGGTATCTGAAAGTAACTGGAAATTTAGTTTCAGGATCTATTACACGGTGGACATTAAATCTTCAAAGCAATGGATTGTCGTATTCATGGTCTTCAAATCCTTCTGGTTTTTCTGCTTCAATTCAGAATCCGGTTGCAAACCCTTTGGTAAATACACAATATTCAGTGACTGCATCCAGAAATGGTTGTACATATTCTTCTGCTTTGCTGGCTTCAGTTGTCATGCTCTCGCCCCAGCCTGCAGTCAGCAGCAATTCACCGGTTTGTATCGGGGATACGATCAGGCTGTTTGCAACTAACAACGCAGCCGGACAGTCAACAGGAAATTCCTACTCATGGACAGGTCCTGATAATTTTACTTCTTCTGATCAAAATCCTGTTTTGGTTTCAAATTCTGCCAGCTCCGGATTATACACTTTAACTATTACAAATTCTTTTTCATGTAGCGCAGCAATAACACATACCGTTATTTTAGATTCCCTTCCTCTCATTACAGCATCTGCAAGCCCACCTTTCTGCGAGGGAACACAAGACCTGCAGTTGAATGCGACAACTCCCGGCAGCGGATCTTTCGTGTGGACAGGGCCTGGCGGATATACATCTTCAGTTGAAGATCCTGTGCGAACTTCAACGACATCTGCAATGAGCGGTCTTTATACAGTAAGGGTGACAGATGCAAACGGATGCAGGAATACTGCTTCAACAGCTGTTACAATTTATACTTTGCCTGTAATTGGCATCGTTGTCATTGGCCGGTTAGTTGACCACTTATGTACAGGTGATACTTCTGTGCTGCAGGGTACAGGAGCAGGCGTTACCGGAACTTATTTGTGGAGTACATCCGAAACAGGAAATAATATTATTATCACTACCGGTGGTACGTATTCGGTAACCGGAACTGACTTGCACGGTTGTCAAAACATTAATCAGGTTTCACTTACCGAGAGTGCACCGCCTGCTCCTCCGATAGTGGTTGTATCAGCAGGAGATACAAACCTCTGCACGAGCGATGGAATAAATTATTCATCCGTTACCCTTCACACCACAAATTACAACGATCCCAACATGGAGTGGAACACGGGTTTTGATTTTGGCCCCGATGTTACGGTCAATTATATTTCTGACTTCAATGTAACAATCATAGATGCATTTACATGTACCGCTGTCTCTAATACCATTAGTACGCATCCGAAAATAGCCTCTACAGCTCCGGTGAATAGCCAACTTTCAAGTAATGCTCCGGGTAATATTACCTGTGCAATGCCGGTAACGCTGACACTTACGCCACAGACGAGCGATCTCACTGCTCCCGGCTACCTGGGTGACGATGCACATTGGGAATGGTTTCTTGACGGATCGGGCTGTGGCACCGGAACACCTCTTGGAACAGGTGAGGTTATTACAGTTTCACCTCCTACAACTCCGGGCCCACACACATACTCTGTAAGGGCTGTCGGGTACTGCAATACCACTTCTTGTGCAAGCATTGTAATTATTGTGAAAGATCTTTCCGTAGATCCTACATCGTCGCTTGCATCTCCTTCAGTGATCTGCGAAGGAGACCAGACCGTTCTTTCCGTGAGCGGCGGATCGCTTGGTACTGGCGCCAGCTGGATGCTGTATGAAAATACATGCGGAGGAGTTGCACTTCAGACTTCTTCTTCTCCAAGTTTTACACTTACTCCTCAGTCTCCTGGTCTGCACACATACTTCATCCGAGCAGAAGGAGATTGCAACAACACAGTTTGCAATATGATCGTGGTTGATGTGAAAGATTCATCTGCGCAGGCAGTTTCTCTGTCATCATCTGCAACAGATATCTGCGAAGGAACTTCAATAACAATGAACATCGGCGGCGGTCACCTTGGAAGAGGTGCTGTGTGGTCATGGTATGAAGGCGGATGCGGAAACGGTGCAGCGCTTCAGAGCAGTTCTTCAACAAACCTTACGCTTACACCTCTCACAGGTTTACATACATATTATGTTCGTGCAGAAGGCGATTGCAACAACACGCTTTGCCAGTTTGTAACGGTGAATGTGAAAGATTCTTCTGAGATGGCAACATCATCCCTTGCATCTCCTGCAGTAATATGCGAAGGAAGTTCGACGACGCTTTCAGCAAGCGGTGGACATCTGGGAACAGGAGCAAGCTGGAAGCTCTATGAAAACACCTGCGGCGGAGTTGCGCTTCAGAGTTCATCTTCTCCAAGCTTTACACTTACTCCTCAGTCACCTGGTCTGCACACATACTTCATCCGTGCAGAGGGAGATTGCAACAATACCGTTTGCAGCATGATCGTGGTTGATGTGAAAGATTCATCTGCGCAGGCAGTTTCACTGTCATCATCTGCAACAGACATCTGCGTAGGTACATCAGTAACGATGAACATCGGCGGCGGTCACCTCGGACGCGGCGCTGTGTGGAAATGGTATGAAGGCGGATGCGGCAGTGGTGCAGCGCTTCAGAGCAGCACTTCAACAAGTCTTACAGTTACACCATCGCCGGGTCTTCACACATATTATGTTCGTGCAGAAGGAGATTGCAACAATACACTTTGCCGGTCAGTAACTGTAAACGTGAAAATATTTTCTGTAGCTCCTGTATCAGCGTCAGCATCGCTCTCAACACTTTGTACCGGCGACCAGACCACACTTTCAGTAAGCGGAGGATCTCTGGGAACAAATGCAAACTGGAAATGGTATTCCGGAAGTTGCGGCGGAACACTTGTAGGTATCGGATCTTCCGTCCAGGTAAATCCGGTTAATAGTACTGTATATTTTGTACGTGCAGAAGGAGATTGCAATACGACCGGTTGTGCATCAGTGAGCGTGACCGTTCAGACATCCTCTACAGATCCAACAGTTGCAACCAGCAATGCTCCGGTGAACGGAATTTGTATCGGAGGAAGTGTAACACTTTCAGTATCTGGTGGAACATTGGGCACAGGTGCAGTTTATAAATGGTATGAAGACGGCTGCGGTAACGGTGCATCCATCGGCACGGGAACATCAATTACAATTACACCTGCATTTGAAGGACTGCACAGTTATTATGTACGTGCAGAAGGACCTTGCAACATGACCAACTGTGCTGCAGTGTCGGTTTTGGTAGGAACATATTCGATTGAAGCAGCTAGCATCACTACTACCGTTCCCGGTAACAGCATTTGTGTTGGTAACAACATTATACTTACAGTAGATGGTGGATTCCTCGGCACCGTTGCGCAATGGAAATGGTATTCAGGAAGCTGCGGTGGTACACTTGTGGGAATAGGTTCTACCATTACAGTTAATCCAGCTGTAACTACAAATTATTTTGTGCGTGCAGAAGGTTCATGCAACACAACCAGTTGTGTAAGCATAACCATTTATGTAAGTACCAGTGCTCCGTCACAGCATGCGAATATCATCCAGTCGCCACAATCAATCTGCAGCGGCAACCAGGGAACATTTAATTGCCAGACCGTATCCAACGCTACTTACTATTCATGGTCTGCACCGAATGGAACCACCTTCAATGGAAACAATCCATCGCCTTACATTACAACTGTACCGACGGTGAACGTAACCTTCGGTGTATTGCCGAACGGAGTAAGTGGATATGACATCTGCGTGTTTGCCGGAAACGGTTGTGGAACCTCTGCAACAAAGTGTAAACATGTGAATGGTCGTACTATTACACCTCAGATAATTACAGGAAATGCAAGCAGCTGTCCGAATACATCTTCGGTTTATTCATGCACTTCATCTCCAGGAGCTGATTCGTATCTCTGGACGATCACAGGAAACGCAACATTCAGCAACGGTAATGACTCGATCGTAACAAACGGCACCAGCGTAACGGTAAATTTTGGATCGGGATGGACCAACGGACTCTTAAGTGTGTTTGCGCAAATGAACTGCGGTTACCAATCACCTGCAAAGACGATCACAATCGTGAGCACACCTGTTGTACCGGGAGTAATAACAGGACCGTCAATTGTTTGTCCGAACGGAACATACAACTTCTCCATCGCACCTGTAACTGGTGCGACAGGATATAACTGGAGCACAAATGTTCCGGGCGCAGTAATTGGAGCAGGTACTACTTCTAAATCGATTACGTTCCCTGCAGCTATCCCTGCAGGATCAACAGTGAGTGTAACTGCGACAGGTTCATGCGGAACAAGTGCACCAAGGGTGAAGAACATTGCAACAGGAATGGCAAACACTCCCGGAACAATCACCGGTCCTGCAGCAGGACAATGCGGCCAGACTACCGGTTATTCAATCCTTCCTGTAGCGGGTGCAACCAGTTACCTCTGGACTGCCAATAACGGCGCCACAATCGTCGGCTTGAATAACATCACTTCTGCAAGTGTTGCATTCGCGGTTAACACCAATCCAACAACAGTGAGTGTAATTGCAATCAATGCATGCGGTAATAGTGCACCTCAGACTAATGTTGTTATAGGTGCTCCTGCGAATCCGGGAATAATCTCGAATCCAGGTGCAGTATGTGTTGGTAGTACGTACAACTATTCAGTGCCTGGTTCAACAGGTGCGACAGCGTATACCTGGACAAGTCCTGCAGGCTCAATGATTATGAGCGGACAAGGGACTGCAAACATTTCAGTGTTGTACCTCGATAATACCGGCGGATCAGTAACTGTGAATGCATCCAATGCATGTGGTACAAGTTCTTCAAGCTCACTTGCTGTTTCAGTTGTGTGCCGCCTGGCTCAGTTGACAAATGGCTCACTGATGGATGCAACGCTCTATCCGAATCCAACTAACGCAACTACTACCCTCAGCTTTGAAACAGTCACTGCAGGAGATTATAAAGTGAGTGTGGTTGATATGACAGGACAAATCATGCAAACGAGCACGGTCAATGCTGCGGAAGGTCAGAACCTGCATGAGCTCGACCTGAGTACGTATGCAAAAGGTCTTTACATGGTTCGCCTGGAACGCGAAGGAGAAGCAATGCAGATGCTGTGTGTGACTGTAGAATAATACCTTTATAATTAGCTGACTAAAGAGGCTGTCTTAAAAGGCAGCCTCTTTTTTTATACCAGCTCTTGCACAGAAACAATTAATATAAAGGCAACTAGTTTTTTTTTAAAACTCCTGTTAAAAAATTCCTTAAACCGTTAATTCGAAATATACCTAGATATAGGGATTTTATTTGCACACTGATTTTTATCCAAAATATTTGGTAAGATTGGAGGCAATCAAAAGCATTTTGTAGCATTTGAGTGCTTGTGATTTTTTAGGATTGTAATTTTTATAACTGGGAAAATGAAGCTGGCAGATTTAATATAGGTAAAGAATTGCAAGGTTAAAATTTTTATCTGCTGCTGAGGGAAAGTAGGATTATGATTTGCACCGCAGAGATCGTGTAAGACTTTTACATCGAAGTGAAGCTTATTTAATTTAAGAACAACACACTATTTACGCAACAACTATGAAAAAAATTTTGCAGGCTCCGGCGTTCCTGCTAGTTCTAAACATAAGTCCGAAAACAAACTAAACTTATACTAATACTTAATACATACATCATGCAACACATTTTTACATTTAAGAAATCAATCAGCATCTTAAGACTAACATTATTCATCCTAATGATGGGATTTATGGTGTCAGTTTCAAATGCGCAAACATTTACGCAGACGCTCACTCCAGGACAGTCATGGACTGTACCTCCCGGAGCAATTTCTGCAACATTTTACTTATGGGGTGGTGGTGGCGGTGGTGCCGGATTTAGTTCTGGTAATTGCCGGTCGAATGGGGGAGGCGGCGGCGGCGGTGCCTGTGCGAACACCCCTAGTATCACAGTTAATGTAGGAGATGTATACACTTTTACTGCTGGTACTGGTGCAGGCGGAACAGGAAGTAATGCGACTGGAGTTGCCGCTGGTAATGGTGGCGCAACAGAGCTCACCGGACCCGCGGGAACATGGACCGTTGCAGGCGGATTTGGCGCTGCAGGAACCACGATCACTAATTCACCTACATTAGGTACTACTTCAAATGCCGGAGGATTAGGAGGTTCAACTGCATCAGGTCCGGGTATTTCCCTTGTCCGCAATGGCGGTGGAGGAAGTCGCGGTGAAAATGGAAAGACTATAATTGTTTGTTCTGGCGGAATATCAGGCACCGGCGGTGGTGGTGGTGGTTCCACAAACCCCGGTACAACTCCGGCCAATAGTACATGCGGCGGCGTAACAAGTGGGGCTGGTGGTACTGGACTTTATCCGGGAGGTAATGGCGGTTATAATACCAATTGCGGTTCGGGAACTGGTTTGCCTGGTGTTGCCGGCGCAGCTTTCGGAGGCGGCGGTTCGGGTGCTAACAATGGGAACAGCGGCGGAACCAGGGCAGGAGGTAATGGTGGCGAGGGAAGAGTCCTCGTTGCTTATGTCATGTCATGTAACACAACACCGGTTGCAGGTACAATTACCGGTGCGCCGGCTAATGTTTGTCCGGGTGCAACGGTTACACTCACATTATCCGGAGCATCCGGCCTGGGCGGTGGTATCACGTATCAATGGAAGAAAAACACCGGCGCAGGTTTTGTAAATTTTGGATCAGGCGGCAATACACAAACGGATGTTGTTTCTGTTGCCACTTCTTACCAGGTTGTAGTTACTTGTTCAGGTGGTGGTATCCCGGTGACAACACCGACAGTATCAGTCGGCCTGGCTAATGCATGTGTATCCTGCCTCAGCTATTGCCAGCCTTCGTATACAGATGGAACAGCATTTGGTGATTATATATCATTGGTTCAGATTACTGGTACAACATTGAATAATCCTACAGGTGCATCAGGATCACCTTATTATACTTTTTATCCGGCAAGCGGAAATACAACAGCCAATCTTACAGCCGGAAACACTTATTCGCTGGTGGTTAGATGTGGAACAGAAGTCATAAACGATGTTGCTGCCTGGATCGATTACAGCGCGAATGGAGTGCTGACGAATGCAGGTGAAAAACTCGGCGAGGTGGATGACATTGCCCAAAATCCGGCTACTGGAACTATCACCTTTACTGTTCCGGCCAATTTGCCCGCCGGAAACTACCGGTTGCGGGTAAGGGAAATATACCACTCATCGACGAATGACATAGATCCGTGTGGCAGCAACACGCAAAGCACTTACGGGGAAGTAGAAGATTATTGCATTTCAATTTCGCCACCAGCTGCTTGCAGTGGTGTACCTGCGCCTGGCAATACCCTGGCAAGCACAAACAATCAGTGCCAGGGTAGTCCTGTAAACCTTTCTATTCAACAAAGTCCGGCCATTGGATTGACCTATATTTGGCAAACTTCGCCTGATAACATTGCCGCCTATACGAATGTTAATTTACCAGGTGCAACCAATGCCTCGCTCACTATTAACCCTACAGCCAATGCATATTACAAGTGCGTGGTTACATGTACGAATAGCGGGCAGAGCGCCTCATCTGCGCCATTGCAAGTGACTGTTCAGCCATGTATAAGTATGGTAAATGGATTAACCACCAATACATGTAATGTTACTTTTTATGATGGTGGCGGATCGGGAGGAAATTATACCAATAACGAAGACAAAACAATGACCATTTGTCCTTCCAGCGCTGGCTCAGCCATTAAGGCTACATTCACTTTATTCGATACGGAAACGGATTATGATCCATTGTATATTTTCAATGGACCAAACACTTCATCAACTTTATTCAACAGTGGAAATGCAGCGTCACTAGGTTCCATAGCATTTCCGGCAGGAGGATATTGGGGAACATCACTACCGGGCGGTTCTGCCGGGTTCACTTCCACAGATATATCTGGATGCCTTACTTTCAGATTCATGTCCGATATCGGCACTGTTGGTCAGGGATGGGCTGCAACCATTGCATGTATTCCGCCATGTTCCGGAACGCCAACGGCTGGAAATACTACCGTATCTTCCGGAAGTCCGTTCTGTGCAAGTACAACTTTTACATTGAATGTTCCCACAGCAACTACAGGAGTGCCGGGCATTACTTATCAGTGGCAATCCTCTCCTGATAATAGTACCTGGACAAATGTAGGGGGAGCAACTTCAACTACTTATTCAACTACACAAAATTCTACAACCTGGTACAGGTGTGTGGTGACCTGCACAAACTCATTGCAATCTGCAACTTCAACTGCACTGCAGGTACTTTCAGCAAATTTCCTGAATTGCTATTGTTCAGCACCTCCTCTCAATAATAGCGAAGAAGAGATTTATAGCGTTACTCTCAACGGGTCATCAACTCCTGCTGCTTATGCCAATACAAACGGTTGCACCACACCAGCACCTGGTCCCGGTTCAAGCCTTCGCAAGTATTCCAATTTCAAGACACTTCCGGCACTTAGTAATCTTGTAACGGGATCTACCGCATCATTTACTGTCGAGGAAAATGAATGTGATGGAGCAACGTTCCAGTCATTTGGAACCGGAATCTGGATTGATTTTAATCACAATGGTTCATTTAATGATGCCGGCGAAAGGGTATTCAGGGAAAACTCAACTGCTGTGGGTCCAAGAAATATTAGTGGAACCTTTACAATACCTGCAAATGCTTTGTTTGGCCCGACAGTTATGCGCGTTATAGTGGCAGATGGACTTTCAGGAGCATTTCTGACACCTTGCCCTATTATACTATTATATCCTAGTGGTGAAACAGAGGATTGGATTGTAAATATTGTTCCACCGAATGCAAACAGCAACAGTCCGGTATGCGAAAATGATACGATAGAATTATCTGCACCTACCACCGGCGTTTCGTTCAGCTGGACAACTACAGCCAGTAACGGTTTCACATCCAATTTAGAGAGTCCTATTATACCAGCTTCTAATCCAGGCGATGCGGGTGTGTATACTGTTGTTGTAAATACAGGCTCTGGAAGTTATTCTTCAAGCGTTACCGTTGTCGTGAATCCTACCCCAACTTTAAGCTCATCGTCAAACGCACCTTTCTGCGAGGGAATCCAAAACCTGCAGTTGAATGCAACAGCTCCCGGCGGTGGATCTTTCGTGTGGACTGGGCCTGGCGGATATACATCTTCAGTTGAAGATCCTGTGCGAACTTCAACGACAGCTGCAATGAGCGGTCTCTATACAGTAAGGGTGACAGATGCAAACGGATGCAGGAATACTGCTTCAACAGCTGTTACAATTTATTCTTTGCCGGTAATTGGCATCGTTGTTATCGGCCGTTTAGTTGATCACCTATGCACAGGTGATACGTCTGTTCTTCAGGGCACCGGAGCAGGTGGTACGGGGACTTATCTGTGGAGTACAGCACAGACCGGAGGCAATATTATTATTACAACCGGTGGTACGTATTCTGTAACCGGAACTGATTTCCACGGTTGTCAAAACGTTAATCAGGTTACACTCACCGAGAGTGCACCACCTGCGCCTCCGATAGTGGTTGTATCAGCAGGAGATACAAACCTCTGCACAAGTGATGGAAATACCTATACGTCTGTCACGCTTCACACTACAAACTACAACGATCCTAACTTGGAGTGGAATACAGGGTTTGATTTAGGTCCTGATATTACGGTCAATTATCTTTCTGACTTCAATGTAACAGTCAAGGATGCATTTACATGTACCTCTGTCTCTAACACTATTAGTACACATGAAAAGAAAGCTTCTACAGCTCCGGTGAATGCGCAGCTTTCAAGTAATGCTCCGGGGAATGTTACATGTGCAGTGTCTGTAACACTGACACTGACATCACAATCATTCGACCTCACCGCTCCAGGTTATCTCGGAGATAATGCACATTGGGAATGGTTCCTTGATGGATCGGGCTGCGGCACTGGAACACCGGTTGGAACAGGTGAGGTTATTACAGTTACACCTCCAACAACTCCGGGTCCGCATACCTATTCTGTGAGGGCTGTGGGATATTGCAATACTACTGACTGTGCAAGCATTGTAATTGTTGTGAAAGATCCTTCGGTAGATCCAACATCGTCACTGGCCTCTCCTGCAGTAATCTGCGAAGGCGACCAATCGGTACTCTCTGTGAGCGGCGGATCGCTTGGAACAGGGGCCAGCTGGATGCTGTATGAAAATACATGCGGAGGAGTTGCACTTCAGACTTCTTCATCTCCAAGCTTTACAGTTACACCTCAGTCACCTGGTCTGCACACATACTTCATCCGTGCTGAAGGAGATTGTAACAATACCGTTTGCAGTATGATCGTGGTGGATGTAAAAGATTCATCAGCACAGGCAGTTTCACTGTCTTCATCTGCAACAGACATCTGCGAAGGAACTTTAATAACAATGAACATCGGCGGTGGTCACCTCGGACGCGGCGCTGTGTGGTCATGGTATGAAGGCGGATGTGGAAACGGAGCAGCGCTTCAGAGCAGTTCTTCAACGAGCCTGACAATAACTCCTCTCACCGGTTTACATACATATTATGTACGCGCAGAAGGCGATTGCAACAACACACTTTGCCAGTTTGTAACGGTGAACGTGAAAGATTCTTCTGAGATGGCAACATCATCACTTGCATCTCCTGCAGTAATATGCGAAGGAAGTCCGACGACACTTTCAGCAAGTGGCGGACATTTGGGAACAGGAGCAAGCTGGAAGTTGTATGAAAATACATGCGGCGGCGCAGCACTTCAGAGTTCATCTTCTCCAAGCTTTACGCTTACTCCTCAGTCACCAGGACTGCACACATACTTCATCCGTGCTGAAGGAGATTGTAACAATACCGTTTGCAGTATGATCGTGGTGGATGTAAAAGATTCATCAGCACAGGCAGTTTCACTGTCATCATCTGCAACAGATATCTGTGTAGGTACATCCGTAACGATGAACATCGGCGGCGGTCACCTTGGACGCGGCGCTGTTTGGAACTGGTATGAAGGCGGATGCGGCATTGGGGCAGCGCTTCAGAGCAGCACTTCAACAAGTCTTACAGTTACACCATCGCCGGGTCTTCACACATATTATGTACGTGCAGAAGGAGATTGCAATACAACTCTTTGCCAATCAGTAACTGTAAACGTGAAAATATTTTCTGTAGCTCCTGTATCAGCATCAGCATCGGTATCTACACTTTGTGCCGGCGACCAGACACAGCTATCAGTAGGCGGAGGTTCTCTTGGAACAAATGCAAACTGGAAATGGTATGCCGGAAGCTGCGGAGGATCGTTGGTCGGTATCGGTCCTGTTGTAAACGTAAATACAACTTCTACTACTACTTACTTTGTTCGGGCTGAAGGAGATTGTAACGTTACCCCTTGTGTATCCACAACAGTAACTGTGAATTCAGTTTCAACAGATCCTACATCTGCAACCAGCAATGCTCCGGTGAATGGAATATGTATCGGCGGAAGCGTAACGCTGACTGTATCCGGAGGAACATTGGGTACAGGTGCAGTTTATAAATGGTATGAAGACGGCTGCGGAAACGGCGCGTCCATCGGTACAGGAGCATCCATTACAATTACTCCTGCTTTTGAAGGTTTGCACAGCTACTATGTTCGTGCAGAAGGACCTTGCAACATGACCAACTGTGCTGCAGTGTCGGTTTTGGTAGGAACATATTCGATTGAAGCAGCTAGCATCACTACTACCGTTCCCGGTAACAGCATTTGTGTTGGTAACAACATTATACTTACAGTAGATGGTGGATTCCTCGGCACCGTTGCGCAATGGAAATGGTATTCAGGAAGCTGTGGCGGAACGCTTGTGGGAACGGGTCCGACCATCACGGTGAATCCAGCTGTAACTACAAATTATTTTGTGCGTGCAGAAGGTTCCTGTAACACAACCAATTGTGTAAGCATAACTATTTATGTAAGCACCAGTGCTCCTTCACAGCATGCCAATATCATCCAGTCACCGCAATCAATCTGCAGCGGTAACCAGGGAACATTTAATTGCCAGACGGTTTCCAATGCAACATACTATTCATGGTCTGCACCGAACGGTACGACCTTCAATGGAAACAATCCGTCACCATACATTACAACAGTTCCGACGGTGAACGTAACATTCGGTGTATTGCCGAACGGAGTAAGTGGATATGACATCTGCGTGTTTGCCGGAAACGGTTGTGGAACCTCTGCAACAAAGTGTAAACATGTGAATGGTCGTACTATTACACCTCAGATAATTACAGGAAATGCAAGCAGCTGTCCGAATACATCTTCGGTTTATTCATGCACTTCATCTCCAGGAGCTGATTCGTATCTCTGGACGATCACAGGAAACGCAACATTCAGCAACGGTAATGACTCGATCGTAACAAACGGCATCAGCGTAACGGTAAATTTTGGATCCGGATGGACGAATGGTCTGCTGAGTGTATTTGCACAGATGAATTGCGGTTACCAGTCACCTGCCAAGACGATTACGATCGTGAGCACACCTGTTGTGCCTGGTGTGATGACCGGTCCGTCAATTGTTTGTCCGAACGGAACATACACCTTCTCTATTGCTCCTGTAGCAGGCGCTACAGGATATAACTGGAGCACAAATGTTCCAGGTGCAGTCATTGGAGCAGGTACTACTTCTAAATCGATTACCTTCCCTGCAGTTATTCCGGCCGGATCAACGGTGAGTGTAACTGCAACAGGTTCATGCGGAACAAGTACACCGCGGGTGAAGAACATCGCAACAGGTCTTTCAAATGCACCTGGAACGATTACAGGCCCGGCAGCAGGCGTGTGCGGTCAAACAGCTGTTGGATATTCAATCCTTCCTGTTGCAGGTGCAACCAGTTACTTCTGGTCTGCAACGAATGGTGCAACTATCAGCGGACTGAACGGTCTTACTTCGGCAAGCTTCGACTTCCCTGGTAACATTGCGTCAAGCACAGTGAGTGTGGTTGCCACAAACAGTTGCGGTAACAGTACTCCTCAGACCAAGGTTGTAGCAACTACTCCGGCTACTGCAGGCGTGATCTCTAATCCGGGTGCGGTATGTGTAGGTCAATCTTACACGTATACAGTTCCCGGATCAGCAGGTGCAACCAATTATACCTGGACAATTCCTAACGGATCTATGTTCCTGGGCGGGCAAGGTACAGGCAGCATTTCTGTACTCTACCTGGATAATACAGGTGGCTCAGTAACTGTAACTCCATCCAATGGATGCGGTAACGGTCCTACAAGTTCGCTTGCGGTTTCAGTTGTCTGCCGTTTGGCTCAGATGACCACCGGCTCTTTGATCGATGCAACATTGTATCCGAATCCGACCAATGCAACCACTACTCTCAAGTTTGAAACAATCACAGCAGGTGATTACAAAGTGAGTGTGGTTGATATGACAGGACAGATCATGCAAACAAGCACGATCAATGCTGTGGAAGGCCTGAATATACATGAACTCGATATGAGTACGTATGCCAAAGGTCTCTACATGGTTCGCCTGGAACGCGAAGGGGAAGCGATGCAAATGCTTCGCTTAACAGTTGAATAATACTTACGGTGCAAACTTGAAAACTTGGAAATGTTGCTTTGAAACATTTGCTCTTTATCAATTCTGCGATTATGAATTGATTCCCATCTGTTGATAATGCCCGGCATTAAAGCCAGGGTAAGAATGGAAAAACAGATGCAATTTTGACGCTTATTATTTCATAACTTTCAATCGAATCTTTGCCGAAAGCAGAGAATCACATTTCGTGAAGGGCTGAAGTATTCCTTCAGTATCAATGCACTCTCCATTTTTGAGCTTCGGTTTCAGGCTTTTTTGGGAAGTGATATTCCTTTTCCTTGTTCCATTCTGAAATGTTGTGTTTGTCATTGCAGTGTCAAATTCCAGTAGTCAGCATTCAAAATCTATGCTTAAAAGTTGGCAAACGCAATTAAAAACTGGGTGTATTTTCTCTTTGCGCAAAAAGTTGATGTCATTTCATAAACGGATATTTCATTATCCAATAATTAATCTATATTTGGTTCCTGAAAAATATTGGAGAAATTCTAAACTTTTATTCTGAAAAGGCAAAAAGGCTTAACACTTCTGGACTAATCTTGATTCATTATAAGATAAAATACTAAACAGGTACAATAGACATTACCTGTTTAATTCTTAGACAGCACACCACTAACTTAATTCAACAATAATGAAAATTTTTACGCGGGCAGCTTTGCTTCTGCTATCGTTGTATTCATTCAATTCCCATGCACAGTTTTCAAGTGTATGGACAGCAAATTACCAGCATTCTGCTTCACCTGGCTTTTCAAATGAAGGCCGGAAAGTAGCGGAAGACCCTTCGGGAAATATTTTTATTCTCTCGGACAATACGTCTGACATTGATCCCTTCGGCATCCAGGGAGCTACAACATTTCATTACGTAACAGTTGCAAAATACAACACGAATGGAGGATTTGTAAGTTCACTCGTAGTCCAGGTTTACAATCATGTTACATCAGGTTTTGATAATGAAGGCGCATTTGGTCTGCAGATAGATGCATCAGGTAATGTGTATTTGGGATTCACCACTTATGACGCTATTACAGGTTATGATATCAAAATTGGTAAGTATGATAACAACCTCGTAAGGATCTGGACAAACAGTTACATTACCAATGGCGACGAAAAGGGAATCGACTTTAAGGTCGACGCAACAGGTAACATTTACGCCATTGTTAAAACTACCGATACACAGGTACATTTTTCACTGATTAAAAGTGTTCCAATGAGTGCACCGGCTACCTTGGTTTATACGTTTCCTGCCAATTCACTGACTATAACCTGTTTTGATTTTGACGGAAGCCAGACAGCCTATGTTGGCGGATATGTTTACAAAAGCGGATATAGAGATGCCTACGTAGGAGCAATTGATGTTGTCAGCAACAGTGTTTTGTGGGGATCCATTTATTCTCCGAAGGGCGTTCAGGGCGATGATGTGATTAATGACATTACTGTTGGAATTGACGGCAATATTTATGCAGCGGGTACAACGAATCAAGGTGCCAATGGAGACCGCGCACTTGTAACCAGAAATTTACCCGGCAATCCAAAATTTGATTTTGTTAAAAACCTGAAAGGATTTTATTCCTCAGCCGGTTATTTTGTGGATGCGTCTGAAAGTGGTTGGGTTTATATCGGGGCAACATCCACCACAGATAATCAAGCGTATGTTTTTCGGATTCCGGACAGCGGAATTTACAACATAGCCGGGTTGATTTCTTTCACTCCTGTTCCTTCCACTTCATATACCAGCATAAATGGAATTACACTGGGTGCGATGAAGATTTCAAGTTCCAAAAACATTTATATAACAGGGGGAATTTCAGCTTCAGGTCCTTCCGGAGATTTTAATTGCAGTTACCTGTATAAAGCAAGTGTTGTTTTCGGAAATGCACTGATTGATGCAGGAGGAACCACAGTAGAAGGTCAGTTTGGAAGTAACTATTCAGGAGTTGATATTGCCCTTGACTATTCCAAGACGGACGTTTATTGGCTCAGGAATTACTGGAGTTCAAATCATGCCAATGAATATGCACAACTGATTGATGTGAGTGTGCCGTCCCCTCTAAGGGAAATGGGGAGAGATGGTGAATCAACAACTGTTTCCATTTACCCAAACCCTGCAACAACAGCAATTGAAATTTCATCCGGTGATTTAATCACCGATATTGAAGTATTGGATATAGCTGGTAATCGCGTACTCTATACTCAGGTAGGATCCATGACGACACGGATTAATGTGTCAGAACTTGCACAGGGATATTACATGGTTAAAACAATAACTGAAAAAGGTCAGCTGATAAATAAACTTGTCATCAATAAATAAGCAACACAAATAGAAACTTAAATATGCGTTTGTAATTGAGCAAGCGCGCGACAGCAATAAAATCAATTAATACTAATCAATTATTTCATGAAACACTTTTCTACAAGAAAGGAAACACTGAACATCTTCAGGCTGGCATTATTCATTCTTCTGGCCGGATTTGCAGTGTCAAAAACACAGGCACAAACGAATGTGACGCTTTTACCGACCCAATCATGGACGGTACCGGCAGGCGTTACTTCCGCAACATTTTACCTCTGGGGTGGAGGCGGTGCTGGAGCTGCAACTTACGCTTCTCCTAACTGTTATCATAATGGAGGTGGAGGTGGAGGCGGTGCATGCGTAAGTGCCGTAGTTACTGTTGTACCCGGACAAGTATATACATTCACCGGTGGTGCCGGTGGTGTGACTAATCCTGCTGGAGCAACTCCTGCCGGAAGCGGAGGTACTACAACTTTCGCCGGACCTGCAGGAACCTGGACAGCAGGTGGAGGGGCAGGTGCCGGAGCAACATTGGCAGGAGGTAACCAGAATAATCCCGGAGGTTTGGGAAGTACAGTTGGATCAGGTCCGGGTGCTACTGTGCGTGCGGGCGGAAACGGAAGCAGTGCAGCAAATGGAGGTCCTCCGGCTAATGGTTGTGTAGGCGCAACGCGCTCTGGCAGTGGTGGCGGCGGCGGCGGATCAAGCAACCCCGGTAGCAATGCCCTTTTATCATGCAGCGGTGCAGGCGGTGCAGGCGGTACTGGTACTTTCCCAGGCGGTAACGGAGGATATAACAGTTCCTGCGGTGCAAGTTTTACTGATGGGCCAGGCTCAGCAAATGGACCTTTAGCGGGTGCAGTGTTTGGCGGAGGTGGTGCAGGTGCTTACAATTATTTTGGCACTACTCAATTAGGAGGAGCAGGAGGAGCTGGAAGAGTGATCGTATCATACGGTGCACCGGCATGTACTGGTGCTCCAACACCCGGTAACACTATAGCCTCTATTTCATCCGGTTGTACTGGAGATCCGGTGAACTTAAGCTTGCAAAATTTCACCAGCGGTACAGGTGTTACCTATCAATGGCAATCTTCTCCTAATGGTTCCTTATATTCAAATATTGGAGGGGCAACTACCTCTACTTATTCTACTACCTTAGGAGCAACTATCTTTTTCCAATGTATCGTCAATTGTGCAGGTGGCGGCAGCGGAACGTCCACTCCCGTTCAGGTAGTTTCAAATGGTTCTGGCTTGCCTCAAACATTTGCGCAGGCAGCTTTTCCACCCTGTGGTTGGACAAACGCAAATGCATTTTGCCTCAGGGATAATGTAAGCGCATTCGGTATTGGAAATGGAAGTGCAAAATTTGATTTTTACAATGCTACTTCAAATATAAACCTGACCTCACCAACATTTACACCCACGATTTCAGGAACAACATTGACTTTTGATTTTGCTTACAGCGCATACAATGATGGTTTATCCTGCAATGACTTCGTTGATGAATTAAGAATACGGGTTTCTTCCGATGGAGGAAGTACTTATACTGCCATCGAACAATTTTTGGGAGGAACATCTCCGGAATTAAATCCGTTTGGATTATGCAACACCGGTGAATATACTCCAACGTCAACTCAATGGAGTTCCAAAAGTGTATCTCTTCCCGCCGGAACGAACAGAATTCAGTTGCGCGGAATTGCCAACCTGGGCAATAATTTATATCTCGACAATATCGCTTTAAACGTTCCTCAACCTTGTTCAGGTCTGCCTGCACCTGGAAATACAGTTGCAAGTGCGAATAATCAATGCAATGGAACAAGTATCGATTTGTCTTTGCCGGGTCTTAACAATGCAACAGGATATACATATGCCTGGCAAACTTCGCCGGATAATATTGCCGCGTATTCGAATATAGCCGGTGCAACAAATGCCACGCTTACGTTTACACCTTCAGCAACTGCTTACTACCGTTGCCGGGTAACGTGTACCAATGGTAATCAAGCTGCGAACTCTACACCACTTCAGGTGGTTGTGCAAACCTGTATCATCATGGTAGATGGTTTGACAACCAATGCATGCAGCGGAACATTCTATGATGGCGGCGGACCATCAGGAAATTATGGAAACAATAATGACAGGACGACAACGATCTGCCCGTCGACAGCAGGTGCAGCTTTAAAAGTAACATTCAATAACTTTGATACAGAAACCGGTTGGGATCCCTTATATATTTATGATGGTCCTACTAATTTATCCCCTCTCTTCAACAGCGGAAACGGAACTTCAAACTCCGGTTTTCCTGCAGGAGGTTATTGGGGAACAGCGAACCCTGGTGGCGCTGCCGGTTTTGTCTCTACGGATCCTACGGGTTGTCTTACTTTCAGGTTTATGTCTGACCCATCTGTTGTAAATCCAGGATGGGCCGCAACCGTTTCATGTATTGCACCATGTTCGGGAACACCGACACCCGGCACCACTACTGTTTCAGCCGGAAGTCCTTTCTGTCCGGCTACCAGCTTTACATTGAGTATTCCGGGAGCATCAGTTGGCGGAGGGATTACGTATCAATGGCAGACTTCTCCCAACAACAGCACGTGGACAAATGCTACAGGAGCAGGTAACACTTCTGTTACTTATACAACGACAGAAAGTGTTACTACCTGGTACAGATGCGTAGTGAAGTGTACAAACTCAAATCTGTCTGCACCTTCTTCAGGTTTGCAGGTCCTGTCAAATCCGGATTTCACAAACTGTTATTGTTCTGCAATTCCAACCAGTACTATCGATGAAGAAATTTATAGGTTCTTTCTGAATGGAGTCGGAACCCCTGCTGCCTATTCCGGCGGTACCAATGGCTGCAATAATCCAGCTCCCGGTCCAGGATCTATCCTCAACCGGTATTCCAATTTCAAGACGCTCGGGCCTCTTACCAACCTTCTGATGGGTACACCTTCTACTTTCCAGGTCAATGAAAATGAATGTGACGGAGCAACGTTCTTTGATTTCGGTACTGCCATCTGGATTGACTATAACCACAACGGTTCATTTGCTGATGCAGGTGAAAAAGTATTCGTTGAAAACGCCGTTGCAACCGGTCCAAGACAAGTAACAGGATCTTTTACTGTTCCTACTACTGCTTTACCCGGAACAACCGGCGTGCGTGTTATCGTAGCTGAAGGTTTTTCCGGAGCTGGTCTCACACCATGCCTTGCATATGATTATGGTGAAACAGAAGATTGGCTGGTAAATATTATTCCTCCGAATGCAACCAGCAACAGCCCGATTTGTGAAAAGGATACGCTTAAACTTTTTTCACCTACTTCTGGTGTTTCGTATAGCTGGACAACCACTGCCAGCAATGGATTTACTTCTACGCAGCAGAACCCTATAATCGTGGGAGCCCTTCCATCAGATGCAGGTGTGTATACAGTTCTTGTGAATACAGGCACGGGAAGTTATTCAGCAAGTGTAACCGTGGTAATAAATCCTACGCCAACATTAAGCGCATCAGCCAGCGCACCTTTCTGCGAGGGAACTCAAAACCTTAATTTAAATGCAACAGCTCCCGGCGGCGGAACTTTCGCGTGGACAGGACCTGGCGGTTATTCAGCTTCGGTTGAAGATCCTATTCGCACCAGTACTACAGCTTCAATGAGCGGTGTGTATTCAGTAAAAGTTACCAATGCAAACGGATGTACAAATACTGCAACAACGAATGTTACAATTTATGCTTTGCCATCGATTGGCATCGTTGTCATTGGCCGCTTAGAAACCCATTTATGCACAGGTGATACTTCTGTGCTACAGGGTACCGGCGCAGGTGTTACCGGAACTTATCTGTGGAGCACTGCCCAAACAGGAAATAATATAATTATTACTGCCGGTGGTACGTATTCGGTAACGGGAACTGACTTCCACGGATGTAGTAATGTGAACCAGGTTACACTCACCCAAAGTGCACCTCCTGCAGCACCGATAGTAGTTGTATCAGTAGGGGATACAAACCTCTGCACAAGCGATGGAGTAAATTATGCATCGGTTACACTTCACACTACAAATTACAACGATCCAAACATGGAGTGGAACACCGGTTTTGATTTCGGCCCGGATATCACAGTCAATTATATTTATGACTTCAATGTAACGATCAGGGATGCATTTACCTGTACGGCTGTCTCCAACGTAATAAGTACTCATCCGAAAATAGCTTCTACAGCTCCGGTGATTGGCCAACTTTCAAGTAGTGCACCGGGCAATGTTATCTGTACAGGGCCGGTTACACTCACACTTACACCACAAACAAGCGATGTTACAGCTCCCGGGTATCTCGGTAGCGACGCACATTGGGAATGGTTCCTCGATGGCAGCAGCTGCGGTACAGGAACACCGGTAGGAACGGGTGCTGTCATAACAGTTACACCTCCTACAACTCCAGGTCCACACACATACTCTGTAAGGGCTGTCGGGTATTGCAATACCACCACCTGTGCGAGCATTGTAATTACTGTGAAGGATCCGTCTGTAGATCCTATATCATCGCTGGCATCGCCTGCAGTGATTTGCGAAGGAAGTCAGACGACGCTTTCCGTGAGCGGCGGATCTCTTGGTACAGGAGCCAGCTGGAAATTATATGAAAATACATGCGGCGGAGTTGCACTTCAGACTTCATCATCTGGAAGCTTTACCGTTACGCCACAGTCACCGGGTTTGCATACCTATTATATCCGTGGAGAAGGAGATTGCAACAATACAGTTTGCAATATGATCGTGGTTGATGTAAAAGATTCATCTGCGCAGGCAGCTTCTCTGTCATCATCTGCAACAGACATCTGCGAAGGAACTTCAATAACAATGAACATCGGCGGTGGTCACCTTGGACGTGGCGGCGTTTGGAAATGGTATGAAGGTGGATGTGGCATTGGTGCAGCGCTTCAAAGCAGTTCTTCAACAAGCCTTACGCTTACACCTCTCACAGGTTTACATACATATTATGTTCGCGCAGAAGGCGATTGCAACAACACACTTTGCCAGTTTGTAACGGTGAACGTGAAAGATTCCTCTGAGATGGCAACATCTTCCCTGGCATCTCCTGCAGTAATATGCGAAGGAAGTCCGACGACACTTTCAGCAAGTGGTGGACATTTGGGAACAGGAGCAATCTGGAAGTTGTATGAAAACACTTGCGGTGGCGCAGCACTTCAGAGTTCATCTTCTCCAAGCTTTATACTTACACCACAGTCACCGGGATTGCACACATATTTCATCCGTGCTGAAGGAGATTGCAACAACACAGTTTGCAATATGATTGTGGTTGATGTGAAAGATTCATCTGCGCAGGCAGTTTCACTGTCTTCATCTGCAACAGATATCTGCGAAGGAACTTCAATAACGATGAACATCGGCGGTGGTCACCTTGGACGTGGTGGTGTGTGGTCATGGTATGAAGGCGGATGCGGTAATGGAGCAGCGCTTCAAAGCAGTTCTTCAACAAGCCTTACGCTTACACCTCTCACAGGTTTACATACATATTATGTTCGCGCAGAAGGCGATTGCAACAATACGCTCTGCCAGTTTGTAACGGTGAACGTGAAAGATTCTTCTGAGATGGCAACATCATCACTTGCATCTCCTGCAGTAATATGCGAAGGAAGTCCGACGACACTTTCAGCAAGTGGCGGACATTTGGGAACAGGAGCAAGCTGGAAGTTGTATGAAAACACATGCGGCGGAGTTGCGCTTCAGACTTCTTCTTCTCCAAGCTTTACGCTTACTCCTCAGTCACCTGGACTGCACACGTATTTCATCCGTGCAGAAGGAGATTGCAACAATACAGTTTGCAGCATGATCGTGGTTGATGTGAAAGATTCATCTGCGCAGGCAGTTTCTTTGTCTTCATCTGCAACTGATATCTGCGAAGGAACTTCAATAACAATGAACATCGGCGGCGGACATCTTGGACGCGGCGGCGTGTGGTCATGGTATGAAGGCGGATGCGGAAACGGTGCAGCGCTTCAAAGCAGTTCTTCAGCGAGCCTGACAATAACTCCTCTCACAGGTTTGCATACATATTATGTTCGTGCAGAAGGCGATTGCAACAATACGCTCTGCCAGTTTGTAACGGTGAACGTGAAAGATTCTTCTGAGATGGCAACATCATCACTTGCATCTCCTGCAGTAATATGCGAAGGAAGTCCGACGACACTTTCAGCAAGTGGCGGACATTTGGGAACAGGAGCAAGCTGGAAGTTGTATGAAAATACATGCGGCGGCGCAGCACTTCAGAGTTCATCTTCTCCAAGCTTTACGCTTACTCCTCAGTCACCTGGACTGCACACATACTTCATCCGTGCAGAAGGCGATTGTAACAATACCGTTTGCAGCATGATCGTGGTTGATGTGAAAGATTCATCTGCTCAGGCAGTTTCTTTGTCTTCATCTGCAACTGATATCTGCGAAGGAACTTCAATAACAATGAACATCGGCGGCGGTCACCTTGGACGCGGCGCTGTGTGGTCATGGTATGAAGGTGGCTGCGGAAACGGTGCAGCGCTTCAAAGTAGTTCTGCAACAAGCCTTACTCTTACACCACTCACAGGTTTACATACATATTATGTTCGTGCAGAAGGAGATTGTAACAACACACTCTGCCAATTTGTAACGGTGAACGTGAAAGATTCTTCTGAGATGGCAACATCATCACTTGCATCTCCTGCAGTAATATGCGAAGGAAGTCCGACGACGCTTTCAGCAAGCGGCGGACATTTGGGAACGGGAGCAAGCTGGAAGTTGTATGAAAACACCTGCGGCGGAGTTGCACTTCAGAGTTCATCTTCTCCAAGCTTTACGCTTACACCACAGTCACCGGGACTGCACACATACTTCATCCGTGCAGAAGGAGATTGCAACAATACCGTTTGCAGCATGATCGTGGTGGATGTGAAAGACTCATCTGCGCAGGCAGTTTCTCTGTCATCATCTGCAACAGATATCTGCGAAGGAACTTCAATAACAATGAACATCGGCGGCGGTCACCTTGGA
>JADMIO010604109.1_pt1 | contig 25808 bp, 21 predicted proteins | sample 8958161 | NCBI WGS metagenome assembly JADMIO01 (sample SAMN16585339, study PRJNA669376) | soil metagenome | isolation source: Crop rotation soil | place: USA: Cullars Rotation, Alabama | collected 2011 | reverse complement strand
TGGCGGGCGTTGCCGTCGCTCAGGTGAAGCTCCCCTACCTTTCGGCACGGACGCGCGAGGTCGAGCGGGACGACAGGCGGGCGGCTGTCGAGCGGCTGGTCGCCTCTGCCAAGACGGCCAGGCTTCCGAAATAGCTTCCCACCAGACCGCCGCATGCGGATTTCGCCGGTCGGTTATGACTTTGCGCAACCTCGCAAAGGTCCTATTTTCCCCCTCCTGCAAAGGCCGCCTATCGAGGACCGCATGTCCGCTGCCGCACGAGCTCCCTGGTACTTCAATCCACCCGTGATCATCGTGGCGGGCTGCATCGTCGCGATCATTTCGTTCGGCACGCGCGCCTCGATGGGGCTCTTCACCTATCCCATCTCGGAATTCCACCAGTGGAACCGGGAAATCTACGGGTTCGCGATGGCGCTCCAGAATCTCATGTGGGGTGTCTTCCAGCCGATCGCCGGCGGGTTTGCGGATCGCTACGGTCCGACCCGAGTTCTTGCCGTGGGCGCCATCCTATATGCGGCGGGCGTGGCGCTCATGTCGGTGGCGCACACGCCAGCGCTGATCTACCTCTCCGGTGGATTGCTCGTAGGCGTCGGCATCGCGACGGCATCTTTCTCGATCGTCATGGCGGCATTCGGCAAGCTCGTGCCGCCGGAAAGGCGGTCGTGGGCGTTCGGCATCGCCACCGGAGCCGGCTCCATCGGTCAATTCATCTTCGCGCCCCTGGGCCAGGGTTTCATCGCCGCCTTCGGATGGCAGACGGCCCTCGTGCTGTTGGCCTCGATCGTCCTCCTGATCATTCTCTTCGCAATTCCCCTGAACGCACCTCGGGCCGCCGCTGCCGTCGAAGATCGCCAGATCTCCTTGCGCGAGGCGATCTCGGGAGCGTTCGGGCATTCGAGCTACGTACTGCTGGTGCTCGGATTCTTCGTGTGCGGCTTCCAGATCGCGTTCGTGACCATCCATCTCCCGGCCTACCTGGTAGAACACGGAATCAGCGCATGGCTGGCGGCGGGGTCGATCGCCATCGTCGGCATCTTCAACGTCATCGGCTCCTATTCGGCGGGCGTCATCGGCGGCAAGTACCAGAAGCGGTATTCCCTGTCGCTGATCTACCTCCTGCGATCGATCGTCGTCACGCTGTTCATCACCACGCCGGTCACACCTACGACGACCGTCCTGTTCACCGCGGCCCTGGGTCTCCTCTGGCTGTCGACCGTGCCTCTCACCATGGGACTCGTCACCGTGATGTTCGGCACCCGCTACATGGCAACGCTCTACGGCTTTGTGTTCCTCAGCCACCAGATCGGCTCGTTCTTCGGCGTCTGGTTCGGGGGGCTGTTCCACGACCTCTATGGAACCTACGACCCCGTGTGGTGGCTTGGCGTGGCGCTCGGACTGTTCGCGGCGCTCGTTCACTGGCCCATCCGCGAGGAGCGGGCGCCAGCGTTCGCGGCGTAAATCAAGATGGGCTGGCCAGGACACAGGCTGGCATTGCTCCTCGGCGCTGCCGTCATGCTGGGGTGGCTTGCGGTCATGCTGGCCATCGCCCATGAAGCGCGGCTCGAACCGGCCGCGGCAGGAAGCGTTCTTGCGGTGTTCGAACCCGGAACCGAGGCGGATGCGGCCTTCGCGGCCATCGTCGAAGCAGGCGGCAGGCCGGTTCGGACGACGTGGCTGCCGTTCGTCTGGGTGGCGGCCAGCGACGAGCCGGGCTTCGTCGGGAGATTGACGGGGCACGGCGCGATCGCCGCCTACGGCGAGATGCCGTTCGCCCCCTCGCTTGCGGGTTGCCTAGCCTACGCCGATTCGAAGGTGGCAGAACTCTTCACGATCCGCCCTTAGCAGCACCTTCGAGGCGATGCTGCCATCCCCCTGGCACACACCATTAATGGGTTATTCATTTCTTGACCGGAACATCGGAGACCACGGTTGCATTGATGTTCAAAGCGTCGACCATAATGGCTGGAGGGCAACATGGTCATTGCGAGAGAACTTGAATGTCAGTTGCGCGGGTATTCGTTAACGACCGCCGAGATCCTCTACCACATCCCCGATCATCAGCACTTGCTGCAGTCCTTCATCTGGCAGGACTACGACATCGCGCCGCGCTTCCCGAAGCTCATCAAGTTTCTCGATTTCTGGACGCACAACCTTGACGGACGGCTTGCCAACGTCCGCGTTGCGCACAACGCCATCATCGGGCCGGCCGAGCTGCGATTCGTCGGCGCCGAGTGGCGGCTGCACTAGTCCAATCGATCAGCGAGAATAGAACTCGACCACGAGCGCTGGATTCATCTGGACGGGATAGGGTACGTCTGAAAGCGCCGGCACCCTGCTCATGCGTGCGGTGAGCTTCTTGTGGTCGACCTCGACGTAGTCGGGCACGTCGCGCTCGGCCAACTGCACGGCCTCCATGACGATCGGCAGCTCCTTCGATTTCTCACGGACCTCGACGACGTCGCCGACCTTGAGGCGCATGGAAGAAATGGTAGCCCGCCGGCCGTTCACCGCCACGTGGCCATGGTTGATGAGCTGGCGAGTGGCATGCATCGTCGTCGCGAACTTGGCGCGATAGACGATCGCGTCGAGGCGACGCTCCAGCAGGCCGATGAGATTCTCCGAGGTATCGCCGGCCATGCGGGAGGCCTCGGCGTAGATCTTGCGAAAGTGGCGCTCGGAAATGTTGGCATAGTAGCCCTTGAGCTTCTGCTTGGCACGAAGCTGGACGCCGAAGTCCGAAAGCTTCTGCTTACGACGCTGGCCGTGCTGCCCCGGACCGTAGTCCCGCTTGTTGACGGGGCTTTTCGGGCGCCCCCAAATGTTCTCCCCGAGACGGCGATCGAGCTTGTATTTCGAACTGGCGCGTTTGGTCATCAACTACTCCTGATTCGTCGTTGCGCAACGATCGAGGCCTTCCCCGGTCGTCGAAAAATTGCCCTCCTCTATCGGATCACCGATCGACAGGATAGCGGCCAACGCGCTAACGACGGCGACTATCCTCGGGCAAGAAGAACGCGGGACCCTGAAGATCCCGCGCGGCGGCTGGTCTAGCCCCCTCCCCGGGCCTTGTCAAACAGCATATGCCGGACCATTCAGACAGCGATGTCGACTAAGCCGGACTCAGAAAATCCCATGGATTTATAAGCGTTCAGGCTGCCCGTGGCGGACCCGCCGAGGGCCGTGAACAGGGCCGTGCCAGACTTCGGCCCAGGTGGCAGTTCCGAGAGCTTCAGCCCTTTTAGAACATCGACGACGCGCCGGGCGATCGCCGGGGCGGGGTCGATGTACTCGACCGCCCATGGGGCGGCCTTTCGAATGTCTTCCAGGAGAAGCGGATAGTGGGTGCAGCCCAGTACGACCGTGTCGGTCCGACGACCGGCGCGGCTCCGGAAAACCGGCTGAATCTCGTCCCGCAAATCCTCCAGGCTGATGCCGCCGCCCTTTAGCTTTTCCTCGGCCATCTCCGCGAGCCGCGCGGCACCATGCAGGAACACCTTGCAATGATAGGCATAGGTGTGGATGAGCGCCTGCGTGTACTCACGATTGGCGGTGCCAGGCGTGGCGAGAACGCCGATGATGCCGCTCTTGGTCCGAGCGGCCGCCGGCTTGATCGCGGGCACCGTGCCGACGAACGGAACCGAATAGAGTTCGCGCAGCTGGGTCAGCGCCAGGGTGCTGGCTGTGTTGCAGGCGATGACGACCAGGTCGGGGTTTGCGGTCGAAATGAACTTGCCGACCACGTTCAGAATCCGCTCGATCAACCGAACTTCCTCCCAGGCCCCGTAGGGAAAGGCGGCGGTGTCGGCTGCATAGATCAGGTGGGCGAGCGGTAGGGCTTCGCGCACGGCCTGGGCAACGGTCAGGCCACCCATCCCCGAATCGAACAATAGAATGCGCGGGGACCTGATCATGTATCCGAAACGCCGGGCGGCTTTCGACGGGTGTGCGCATAGGTGAGCCCCGAAACCATGCCGCGCAAGGTGCGCACCTCCTGCTCCGTGAGGGCGGCGCGGAGAAACATGCTGCGAATATTCTGCATCATGGAGGGGACCTTTTCCGGCGGCCTCAGGAAACCGCAGTCCATAAGTTCTCGCTCAAGATGCTTAAAAAGGCCTTCCAGCTCACTGGCCGTGGCGGGCGGCGAGCCGCCGCTCGGGGTGTGCGGCCCGGGCAGCGCGGGCTCCTGAGGCGTCGCCTGGCCAAGGGTGGTCGCCTCGCCCTTGAACCACTCATAGGTGACGAGGAGGACGGCCTGGGCAATGTTGAGGGATGCGAAAGCGGGGTCGACCGGTGCCATCACGATCTCATGGGCCAAGGCGACCTCGTCGTTCCGGAGGCCGAATCGTTCCTGGCCGAATAGCACGCCGACCGTTTCCCGGCGCCCGAGCCTCGCCCGCATGTCCTGGCCGGCCTGTGCCGGCGTGATGACCGGCTTGACCATGCCGCGCGGGCGGGCGGTAGTCGCATAGACATGCGTGAGGTCGGCGACGGCTGCGGCGGCGCTGTCGAACACCCTGGCGCCCTCGAGGATCCAGTCGGCACCAGAGGCGGCCTTGCGGGCGTATTCGTTCGGCCAGCCATCACGCGGCTGCACCAGCCGAAGATCGCCCAGACCGAAATTCGCCATGGCGCGAGCCGTCGTGCCGATGTTCTCGCCGAGCTGCGGCTCGACGAGCACGATCGCCGGCGCAGGACCTTCGCGGCGTTTCACGGTCGAATTAGTACCGGACATCTTGCAACCAGACTTCAAATCGCCCGTGTCGATAGCGGAGTCGGAAGGGCCGGCGCAACCCTCTTGCGCTGGAAGCCAACCCGTGCCTATTATTTAAAGAGATTATTAAATACGGAGGAAGCGAAATGACCACCCACACCGCCGCATGCGAATGCGGAGCCGTCCATCTCGACATCGATGCCAAACCATTGGTTGCCCTCAATTGCCACTGCAAGGTCTGCCAGCGTCTGAGCGGCTCCGGGCACGTCTTCGTCCTGGCCTTCCCGGATGACAAGGTCAAGATCAAAGGCGAACTTTCGAGCTACACCTATCGCGCCGACAGCGGGAAGAACTCGACTTCGCATTTCTGCGTGAAGTGCGGCTCACACGTGTTCGGCATCCTGGAGCGCTTTCCCGGCACGATCGCCGTCGCGGCAGCCCAGCTCGACGACTCCTCGGCGTACGCGCCGCAAATGTCGGTGTTCGCAGATCGCTTGCAGCCGTGGGATCGCCTCGAACCCGGAGTGCCGTCGTTTCCCGGCATGCCGCCCATGTAACGTTCCGACCGATGGGCGGGCGCACGCCCTGCTCGATTGCCCCGCCTGAGCGCTGTTGCTATAGAGCGACCCACTCCACGGCTCAAGCTCAGGCAGGGATCGGTTCATGGCGAAGATCAAGGTTGCAAATCCTGTCGTCGAACTCGACGGCGACGAAATGACCCGGATCATCTGGGAGCTCATCAAGAAGAAGCTGATCCACCCCTATCTCGACGTAGAGCTCAAATACTACGACCTCTCAGTGGAGAATCGCGACCGCACGGAGGACAAGGTCACGGTCGACGCGGCGCACGCCATCAAGCAGCACGGGGTTGGGGTGAAGTGCGCCACCATCACGCCGGACGAGGACCGGGTCAAAGAGTTCAAGCTGAAGCAGATGTGGAAGTCGCCGAACGGGACCATCCGCAACATCCTCGGCGGTGTGATCTTCCGCGAGCCGATCATCTGCAGCAACGTGCCCCGTCTCGTTCCCGGCTGGACACAACCCATCGTGGTCGGGCGACATGCCTTCGGCGATCAGTACCGCGCTACCGATTTCACCTTTCCCGGCAAGGGCAAGCTTACGGTCAAGTTCGTGGGCGAGGACGGGACCGTCATCGAGCATGAAGTCTTCCAGGCCCCGGCTGCCGGGGTGGCGCTCGCCATGTACAATCTCGACGATTCGATCCGCGAATTCGCGCGGGCATCGTTCAACTATGGGCTCGGACGGAATTTTCCCGTCTACCTGTCGACCAAGAACACCATCCTCAAGCGCTACGACGGACGCTTCAAGGACCTGTTCCAGGAAATCTTCGACAGCGAGTTCAAGGCCGAGTTCGAGAAGCGCAAGCTGACTTACGAGCACCGTCTGATCGACGACATGGTGGCCTCCGCCCTGAAATGGAGCGGCGGATACATATGGGCCTGCAAGAACTACGACGGCGATGTCCAGTCCGACGTGGTGGCCCAGGGCTTCGGCTCTCTGGGCCTGATGACCAGCGTGCTGATGACGCCCGACGGCCGGACGGTCGAGGCAGAAGCGGCGCACGGGACCGTCACCCGACACTTCCGGCTTCACCAGCAGGGCAAGGAAACGTCGACGAACTCCACCGCCTCGATCTACGCCTGGACGCGTGGACTTGCGCACCGGGCGAAGCTCGACAAGAACGACGCGCTCGCCCGCTTCGCTGCTACGCTGGAGCGCGTCACCGTCGGAACGATCGAATCGGGTTTCATGACCAAGGACCTCGCGGTTCTCGTCGGACCCGACCAGAGGTGGCTTTCGACCCAGGGCTTCCTCGACAAGGTCGACGAAAATCTGCAAAAGGCCATGGCCTGATGGCCGCGGCGTCCTAGGCCACCTGTTTCCGCTCGGAGCGAAGGGGAAGCCAGACCTTCATCGTCGTTCCGCGGCCGACTTTCGAAACGATCTCGAGGCCGCCGCCGTGCTGGTCGAGAATTCTCTCGACGGCCGGCAAGCCCAGGCCGACCCCGTAGCTCTTCGTCGTGAACAGCGGCTCGCGGATGCGCCGCAGGTTCTCTTCAGAGATCCCGGGCCCGTTGTCCGTGAACCAGATTTCGACACCCCTTTCGGTGGCCCGCGTCTCGATCACGATGCGGGGATCCGGCGTATGGAACTTCGCGGGATCGGTGCCCTTCCCTACCATCGCCTCGGCTGCATTCGAAAGCAGGTTGATAACGACACGCTGCATTTGCGTCGGATCGAAGGCGAGACTGCCGCCCGGCAAGCCGTACCGGCATTCGACCTCGATCATCGCGGGAAGCTCCACCGCCTGCTCCACCACGACCTTCGAAAGCCACTCGTCCAGGTGGACCGGAGCCGGCTCGAGGCTGCGGGTGCGCGTGAAATCGAGCAGCTCGGTGATGATGGCATCGCAGCGTGCAATGCCGTCGTTGATACGCTCCACCTGAACCGTGACATCGGAGCTTGCGCAGTCCAGACGACGTTCGATCAGATAGGCGGCGGCCCGCACGATGCCCAGGGGATTGCGGATCTCGTGGGCAACGGTGGCTGTGAGCTGCCCGAGCTGCGCGAGCTTCGCCTTGCGGATGATCGTGTCCTGGGCCTCCTGGAGTCGCTTCATGCTGTCGGAAAGCTCGCGATTGAGCGCGACGACGCTCTCGTTCACGGCCTGCAACTCGGCGGCCGCCGTGACGGCCCGGGCCTCCGACCGCCGCAGTCCGTCACAGGCGCCGTCGAGCTCGCGGTGCTTGGAAGCGAGAAGGCGCCCCACATAGCTGCCATATGCGCTGACGCCGCACACCATCAACAATATCCCCAAGCCGATCAGCGTCTGATAGCTCTCCAGACGGCGCACCTGCTCGCTGCTCTGCAGCTCGTGCTGGCGCTTCGCGAAGCGGACCGCGGCAATCGCGGTCTTCAGCTGGCTCTTCAGCTGATTGTTGGCCCGGTCGGCGAGCGCCATGGATTTAGCGGCGCGGGTGATCCATCCGTTGTAGTAGTTCGAGAAGACGAGGCGGCTGTTGGTGGTCACGTCGGTGAGCGTGGCGGATATGCTGAGCATCGCCAGGCGTGCTTCCTGCGCCTCGTCCGCCTTGACGTTGCGAGCAAAGTCCTCGTCGATGACCTGCATCTGCCTTTGGAACACCGTCATCGCGCGCTCGAACTTGCGACTCGCTCCAACGGGATCGCGGGAATCGAAGATCTCGGCGGGCGGGGCGCTGAGACCATCGGCGAGATCGTCGAGACGCCAGAGCTCGACGAAGCTCTGGTCCCATACGCGCCCGGCCGCCAAAGTGCGATTGAAGATCGCCGCAAACTGACTGCTGAGATAGAGTCCGCCCGCGACTGCGAGAAGATCGAACGCGGCGAGGAGGAAGTAGATGAGATGGATGCGGGTCCAGCCCTTGCCCGCTTTCCCTCGCCAAGGCAGAACTCGCGCCATGCTCATCGTCACCTCCGCTACGCAGACGCAATGGGGCGCGATCATCGTCGGAAGGGGTAAAGGGCAACTTAATAGTTGCAATACGATAGTCTAACAACCAGTACTTGCATATACAGGAAAGCGTCATGGAGGAAAGCGAGAAGCCGATCCACACCGGCGGGTGCCAATGCGGGGCGATCCGCTATCGCTTCGAAGGCGAGCTCGGCGATGCCGGGATCTGCCACTGCCGCATGTGCCAAAAGGCTTTCGGCTCATGGGGCGCCCCGCTCGTATCGCTTGCGGCCGCCGGTCTCACGTGGACGCGCGGCCGGCCGGCGGAGTTCAGGTCGTCATCCATCGTGGCGCGCGGCTTCTGCAGCGCGTGCGGCACGCCGCTCTACATGCATGACGACGAAGACTCCAAATTCGAGATGGCGATCGGCACGCTGGACCGGCCAGACGATGCACCGCCTTCCCACCAGGTGGGCGTAGAAAGTGAGCTCAAGTGGTTCAAAGGCCTTCGCGACCTCCCGAGAGCGAAGACCAGCGACTACAATTCACCCGCACAGTTGAAGCGATATACCTCGCTGCAACATCCGGATCACGATACGGAAGTCTGGCCGCCGAACAGCCCCGATTGAGGCCGCTCGGCGGCCCCCCGGCCGCGTGAATCAAGTTCCGCCACGATGGCCCTCACCATCCGGCTCGCCGTCGTCTCGAAGAGACAGGGCACCAATGCGTGGATCAATGCGGCGGCACCCGCCGCCAACATGCGGCCCGCGAACCGTGCTGCAAACGCCATATGCTCCACATACCCCTCGCCCACCTTACGTGGATGAGCATGGAAGATGCGTTCGACGATCTGCATGGCAATGGCCTCCGCCCGATGTTCGTTGACAACATAGCTCTAAAATGAGAGGAAAAACGCCCAATTTGGTGCACTGAATCGGCGTCAATTGGGAAATTTTCTCACGAGATGGAGCCATCTGCCGTGCACGATTCTATCGACCGGGCCATCCTCGTGGCACTCCAGGGCGATTCGTCGCTCTCGATCGAGGAGGTGGCCGAGCGGGTGCACCTATCGCGCAACGCATGCTGGCGACGGGTCAAGAAGCTAGAGGACGACGGCGTCATTCGCGGCCGCGTCGCCCTCCTCAATCCGGAGAAGGTCAATCTCGGCCTTACGGCCTTCATCTCCATACGCACGGTGCATCACGAGCCGGACTGGCTGAAAAGCTTCTCGGCCGCGGTGCGCGATATCCCGGAGATCATCGCCGTCTACCGCACGACGGGCGAGACCGACTATCTCCTCCATGCCGTCGTGCCCGACATCGCGGGCTACGACCAGCTCTATAAGCGGCTCATTGCGCGGATCAGCCTGACCGACGTCGCGGCGAGCTTCGTCATGGAAAAGATCAAGGAAACGACGGTGCTGCCGCTGGCCTACATGGAGCTCAGCTAGCCAGCTGCTTGCGAATGGCGTCGAGGGCCTCGCGGGCCTTCGATCCATCGGGGCCGCCGGCCTGTGCCATGTCGGGTCGCCCGCCCCCGCCCTTGCCACCCAGCGCGGTAGCCGCCGACCTCACCAGATCGACGGCGCTGAAGCGCTTCGTCAGATCGTCCGTCACGCCGACCACTGCCGCGGCCTTCCCGTCGGCGGATTCGGCGACGAACGCGACGATACCGGATCCCAGCGTGCGCTTTCCCTCATCAGCGAGACTCTTCAGGTCCTTCGGATCGACGCCGGAGACGACGCGGCCCATGAATTTGATGCCGGCAACCTGGCTCACCTCGTCCGCGTCGCCGCTGGCACCGACGGCAAGGCGCCTGCGCGCCTCCGAGAGGTCGCGCTCTAGCCGCCGCCGATCCTCGAGCAGTGCTTCTATTCGGGCCGGCACCTCGGCCGTCGCCGCCTTCAACAGCGATGCGACCTCCTTCAGGCGCGCCTCCTGCTGGCTCAGGTGGCGAAGCGCCGACTGGCCGGCCAGAGCCTCGATCCGCCGAACGCCGGCAGCAGAGGCCGATTCGCCGAGCAGGCGCACCAAGCCGACGTCGCCGGTTCGCGATACATGCGTGCCACCGCACAGTTCGAGGGAATAGACGGGCTTGTTGGGTCCGCCCTCCGGCTGCATGCCCATCGAGACGACACGAACCTCATCGCCGTACTTTTCCCCGAAGAGCGCCATGGCGCCCTCCGCGATAGCGGCATCGACGGACATCAATCGCGTGACCACTTCCGCGTTCTGCCGCACGACGGCGTTGGCGATCTCCTCGACGCGCGCGACTTCAGCCGCCGACATCGGTTTCGGATGAGAGAAATCGAACCGCAGGCGGTCCGGCTCGACCAGCGACCCCTTCTGGACAACATGGGTGCCGAGCACCTGGCGCAGCGCCTCGTGCAGGAGATGAGTCGCGGAGTGATGAATGCGCGCCCCGCCGCGGCGCAACGGATCGACTTCGAGCTCGACAGCGTCGCCGACAGCGAGCTTGCCCTTCTCGAGCTTTCCATAGTGGACGATGAGCTCCCCGACGCGCTTCTGCGTGTCGTCGACGCGAAACACCGCCCCCTCCGAGGTGAGAACAACACCGCGATCGCCCACCTGGCCTCCGGACTCACCGTAGAAGGGCGTCTGGTTGAGAACCAACACAGCCGATTCTCCCTCGCGCAATGTCTTCACCTCGGCACCGTCGACAACGATGGCGCGCACCTGGCCTTCCGCCCGTTCGGTCTCGTAGCCGAGAAACTCGCTCGCACCCACCCGGTCGCGGACGTCGAACCACACGGTCTCCGTCTTTGCCTCACCCGATCCGGCCCACGCCTTGCGTGCCTCGGCACGCTGGCGCTCCATCTCGCTCGAGAAGACATCGGTGTCGACACCGATACCGCGTGGCTTCAGGGCATCCTGGGTGAGATCGAGCGGAAAGCCGTATGTATCGTAGAGCTTGAATGCGACGGTGCCGGATAGCCGGTCGCCTTCCGCAAGGCCCCGGGTCTCCTCGTCTAGCATGCGAAGACCGCGCTCGAGCGTGGCGCGGAAGCGCGTCTCCTCCAGCTTCAGAGTTTCCTCGGCGAGCGCCTGCGAGCGCTGCAGTTCCGGATAGGCCGAGCCCATCTCGCGCACCAGAGCCGGCACCAGCCTGAAAAGGAGTGGCTCGCGGGCACCTAGAAGCTGGGCGTGGCGCATGGCGCGGCGCATGATGCGGCGCAGGACGTAGCCGCGGCCCTCGTTGGACGGAAGGACGCCATCGGCGATCAGAAAACAGGAGGCGCGCAGGTGGTCGGCGATGACGCGGTTCGAGGCGCGCGCAGCCCCTTCGGCGGAAACGCCGGTCTGCTCCTCGATGGCGCGGATGAGCGCCTGGAAAAGATCGATGTCGTAGTTGTCGTGTTTGCCCTGCAGAACGGCCGCGATCCGCTCCAGTCCCATGCCCGTATCGATCGACGGCTTGGGAAGGTCGATCCGCTGCTCCTTGGTGACCTGCTCATACTGCATGAAGACCAGGTTCCAGATCTCGATGAAGCGGTCGCCATCGGCGTCGGGCGAGCCGGGCGGACCGCCGGGGATGCGCTCGCCATGGTCGAAGAAGATCTCGGAGCACGGTCCGCATGGTCCGGTGTCGCCCATGGCCCAGAAATTATCCGAGGTGGGAATCCGAATGATGCGCTGCTCGGGCAGGCCGGCGATGCGGCGCCACAGGGCGAAAGCCTCGTCGTCGGCCGAGTACACCGTCACGGTAAGCTTGTCGGCCGGGAGGCCAAACTCCCGGGTGACCAGATTCCAGGCAAGCTCGATCGCGACGTCCTTGAAGTAGTCGCCGAAGGAGAAATTGCCGAGCATCTCGAAGAAGGTGTGATGGCGCGCAGTGTAGCCGACGTTGTCCAGGTCATTGTGCTTGCCGCCTGCACGGACACACTTCTGGGCCGTCACGGCACGGTTGTAGGGGCGCTTCTCGAGTCCGGTGAAAACGTTCTTGAATTGCACCATGCCGGCATTGGTGAACATCAGGGTGGGGTCGTTGCGGGGCACGAGGGGGCTCGACGCCACGATCTCGTGACCGTGCCTACGGAAGTACTCAAGAAAGGACGACCGGATTTCATTCAGGCCAGACATATGGGCGACTGTTTCCCTGTTCCCAGCGCGGGCGGCGGCTGCATCTTCGCAGTACTGCCTCACGTGCCTCTGCAAGTCCATAGGACAGGCCGCAGAACGCCAGCAATGGAAAAGCGCCCTCCCCGGGGCTGGGAGGGCGCTTGGTGCGGTGTGGGGCGCACACCGACTCCGACCTTGAGGGGAAAGGCCGGAAACCGTTGCAAATCAATCAACGCGGACGCGACAGGAACTCACGCACGAGCACGCTATTCGGCGGCGTCGGCACCTTCGTCTTCGCCATCGACGTTCGTGATGCGGGCCGCCAGAAGGCCGGCATTCTCACGAATCTTCTGCTCGATCTCAGCCGCACGATCGGGGTGCTGCTTCAGGAAGGCCTTTGCATTCTCGCGGCCCTGCCCGATCCGCTCGCCGTTGTAGGAGAACCAGGCGCCGGACTTCTCGAGGATGCCGGCCGTCGCGCCGAGGTCGAGAAGCTCTCCGATCTTGGAGATGCCTTCGCCGTACATGATATCGAATTCCACCTGCTTGAACGGCGGAGCCACCTTGTTCTTGACCACCTTGACCCTGGTCTGGTTGCCGACCACCTCGTCCCTGTCCTTGATGGCGCCGATGCGGCGGATGTCAAGACGCACGGAGGCGTAGAACTTGAGCGCGTTGCCTCCCGTCGTGGTCTCGGGGGACCCGAACATCACGCCAATCTTCATCCGGATCTGGTTGATGAAAATCACCATGCACCGGGAACGGGCGATGGAACCGGTGAGCTTGCGCAGGGCCTGGCTCATCAGCCGGGCATGAAGGCCGGGCAGCGAATCTCCCATCTCTCCTTCGATCTCGGCCCGCGGCGTCAGCGCGGCGACGGAGTCGACGACCAAAATCTCGATGGCGCCCGACCGCACCAGCGTGTCGGCGATCTCCAGGGCCTGTTCGCCCGTGTCCGGCTGAGAAATCAACAGATCGTCGACATTCACGCCGAGCTTCTTCGCATAGGAGGGGTCGAGGGCGTGCTCGGCGTCGATGAAGGCACAGATGCCGCCCCGCTTCTGGGCTTCGGCGATGGTCTGCAGGGCAAGAGTGGTCTTGCCTGAAGATTCAGGTCCGTAGATCTCGACCACGCGGCCGCGGGGGAGCCCACCGATGCCGAGGGCGATGTCCAGGCCGAGGGAACCGGTGGAAATGGCCTCGATTTCGACGATGGCCCCAGCTCCGAGCTTCATAATGGAGCCCTTGCCGAAGCTGCGTTCAATCTGGCTCAAGGCCGCGTCGAGAGCCTTTGACTTGTCCATGGAGGTATCGACCACCCTGAGATTAGACTGCCCCATATTCTGCTCCTTATTTCACAGCCACCAGTACGGCGCAAATCGGTTGGTTCAGTTCGTTGAACGCATAATGTACACGTTTTGTTCTTATAGCAAGCTCTTTTCTAAGTCTTTGAAACCGGCTGTGAATTTTTTGAGAAACGGGAACTTTACTTGAACAAAGCGGCAATCCCGTTAAGGCCGATTCGACGGCATCAAGGCCGCTGATAATTAGGGCCGGGAACGCACAGAGGGGCTATGCATCAATAACCCACTTCTGGGGAGAGAGTGTACGTTCCCGGCCCCTGCTGCCAGAAGACCTCGGAGATTTGCCCCCGGCTCTCCCAAGCAGTTTCCAAAATCAGTGTCCCTCCATACTAAGTCTTAAGTTGTGTGTAAAGCCTTAATTCCTCTCTAAGTTGCGAATTCATGAAGGGCCCGGCAAAAGCCTTATGAAACCAGCGAATCTTCAGGAGAGTACCGACTCCAGCGCCGCGGCAACCGTGAACAGTTCCTGGTCCTTCCCCCATGGCGCCATGATCATCAGGCCAACCGGCGGTTCACCGACCGGAGTCAGGGGCAGCGAGGCTGCGCAGCAGTTCAGGAAGTTGCCGACGAAGGTATTGCGAAGGCTCAGGAAGTTAAGACGCATGTAGTCGTCGTCGGCCGCGAGCGCAGTGATGGGCGGGGGCACGTTCGGAGTCGTCGGCAGGAGGACGCCGTCGAAGCCGTCCATCTTTCGCCGCGCAGCTTCGATCAAACGCGCGCGCTCGCGCAGGATGTCGACGTAGTCGGGCGCGGGAATCGCCGCTCCCAATTGAATGCGACGGCGAACGCGCGGATCGTAGAGCTCACCCTTCGCCTCGATCATCCCGCGATGATGCGCATAAGCCTCGATCGCCGATATTCCGCCGCGGGAATTGATTGCCGGAATCCGGTCGGCATCGGGAAGGGGCAGATCGACGAGGGTCGCGCCCCGTTCCGAAAGACGGCGCAAGGCCGCGTCGAATGCGGCGCTCACTTCCTTGTCGACGTCGGCGCTTGCGATGTTTGTCACGACGCCGAGGCGGAGCGTGGCGAGCGGACGCTCGGCGATGCCGCCCGACCAGTCTTCCGCCATGAGGGAATCGGCGGCTGCGGCACAAGCCACCGAGCGAGCGAGCGGCCCTACCGAATCCAGCGTGAACGACAGAGGGAAGACGCCCGTCGTCGGAATGCGGCCGACGCTCGGCTTGAATCCCACGATGCCGCAGAAGGCCGCGGGGATGCGCGTCGATCCGCCGGTGTCGGTTCCGATGGCGAGGGCGCACAGGTGGTCGGCGACCGACACCGCCGCGCCTGAGGACGAACCGCCCGGGATGCGTCCGGTGGCGCGGTCGAAGGGAGAGCGCGGCGTGCCGTAATGCGGATTCAGGCCAACACCCGAATAAGCGAACTCGGTCATGTTGGTGCGCCCAAGGATGACGAAGCCGGCACTCTTCAGGCGCGCGATGGCAGGCGCGTCAGCGGTTGCGGGCCGTGCATCCTTCAGCGCAACCGATCCCGCCGTCGTCACCTCGCCGGCGATGTCGAAGAGGTCCTTGACCGAGATCGGGATGCCGGCGAAGGGCGACGGCGACGCGTTACGACGCCTCAGGGCATCCACGTAGCGGGCGGCCTCACGGGCGCCGTCGGCATCGACGTGAAGAAAAGTGCGGCCGCCCTCCCCGGCCGGATCGCCGATGCGCTCCAGGCATTCTTCGACCAGGGATAGGGAGGTGACGACTCCTGTGGCCAAATCTGCTGCCAGACCGCTCAACGTCTTCATGTCGCCATGTCCTCCGCTCGGCTATAAGCCTCAGGAGTTCATAGCTTCCTTGACGGCCTCGGCAAGCTGTTTCAGGGAAAACGGCTTCGGAAGGAAAGCGAAGTCCGTCTGGCCTTCGAGATTCTTGTCGAAGGCATCCTCCGCATATCCCGAGATGAATACCATCTTGGTCTTGGCGCCCCGCCGACGGAGCTCCTTGAGCAAGGTCGGTCCATCCATCTCCGGCATGACGACGTCCGACAGCACGAGATCGATCTTGGCCTCGTTATCGGCATAGACCTTCAGAGCTGTCTCGCCGGAATCCGCTTCCAGCACCTCATAGCCGCGCGACGCGAGGGCACGCGATGCGAAGGCGCGCACGGCATCCTCGTCCTCGACCAGGAGGATGGTCCCCTTTCCGGTAAGGTCCTGCTTCTTGCCGTTGCGCTCTTCTGGACGCGATTCAACTTCCTCGCTTTCAGGCGCCCGGTAGTGGCGGGGAAGATATATGCGAAACTTCGTACCCTTGCCGACTTCGCTTTCGCAGAAAATGAAACCGCCGGTCTGCTTGATGATGCCGTACACGGTCGACAGGCCGAGGCCGGTACCCTTGCCCACCTCCTTGGTCGAGAAGAACGGCTCGTAGATCTTCTCCAGCACGTCCTTGGGCATTCCCGTGCCACTGTCCTCGACCTCGCACAGCACGTACTCGCCCGGGGGCATGTGCTCGGGATTGATGCTGCGGGATTCATCGAGCGTGACGTTGGCGGTGCGGACGGTCAGCGTGCCGCCGCTGGGCATCGCATCCCGTGCGTTGACGGCGAGGTTCACAATCACCTGCTCGAACTGGTTGACGTCAATCTTGACGAGACCGACCTCGCGCCCGTGGATGACCTTGAGGCCCACCTTTTCACCGAGCAACCGTCCGAGCAGATTTCCGAGATCCGAGATGGCGTCGGTGAGCGACAGGATCTCGGGCCGTAGCGTCTGGCGGCGCGAGAAGGCGAGAAGCTGGCGCACCAGATTGGCGGCACGATTTGCGTTCTGCTTGATGTTCATGATGTCCGCGAAAGCGGGATCGGTCGGCCGGTGACGCGCCAGCAGAAGATCGGAGAAGCCGATGATCGCGGTCAGGACGTTGTTGAAGTCGTGGGCGACGCCGCCGGCGAGCTGGCCGATTGCCTGCATCTTCTGGCTCTGGGCGAACTGGATCTCGAGGGCGCGATGCTCGGTCGTCTCTACGGCGTAGACGATCGAGTCCTTGTCGGTTCCGTCGGATTCGGCGGGCACGACGAACATCTGCACCGAGCGCCCCTGCTCGCCTTCCAAGGACACGTCGACGGGGGTCACGCCGCTTTTTCCGCCCTGGACCGAAGCGAGCGTCTCCTGCAGCGCCTTGCGGTAGGACGGAGCAGCAAGATTTACGAGATTCGCTCCCCGCTTCGCCGCCGGGCTCAGGCGCAGGAATGCGACGTTGGCGTTCGTCACCTTTCCCTGGCCGTTCACCCTTGCGATGCCGATCGGTGCGTTGTTGACGAGGCGCGACAATTGCAGCTCGGCCTGATGGGCGCCGCCAGTCGCCGTCTCGCCGTGCTCGCGACGCAGCACAAGGGAGCGCGAGGGCTTCTGCCTGCCCTCGCCGTCGAAATCCGTGCGATGGATGATGCGCACAGGAACCGACTGACCGGCTCGGGTCAGGAGATCGATGTCGAAGACGTCGGTCCGCTCCTGGCCCGCTTCGGGCGCCACACCCATTATGATCTGGCGGCCGGCAGGCGAGGCCATATCCGAAAGCTTCAGGCTGCCATCGGTCGTCTTCTCGAGGTCAAGGCCGAGCCATGTTGCCAGGGTCGCATTGACGTAGACGAGGCGGCCGTCCTGATCGGTCGAGAAGAAGCCCGCGGGCGCATGGTCCAGATAACTGATGATGTACTGGAGCCGGGCAAAGGCGTTCTCCTGCCGCCGGCGGTCGCTGCTGATATCGGTCAGCCGCCAAAGCGAATAATTCACTTGAGCGACCGCGATGGGGACAACCGACAGCTTCATCCAAACCGGTTCCGCGGGCCGGCCACCCGGAGCGGTCGAGCCGGCCGGTAGGCGGAATTCCTCCGAACCCGCCTGCCGGTCGCGTGCCGCAACGGCAAGCCGATAGATGCGGTCGGAGATTTCGGGGTGCCCGGCATACAGGATTTCAACGCCAACCGGTCGTGGCGCGCCGTAGCTCGCCAGCAGACGGCGATACGCGGCATTGGTGAAGTTTACCCGCCCCCGGTCGTCGGTTATGGCGAAGGCGTCGTCGATGGCGTCGGCAAGTCCATCGAAGAGGGCACGATGCCGGGACGCCCCACCGACATGCACGAGGCCAACGAGGATACCCATCAGCGAAAAAGCGCCGACAACGGCCAAAATCGCGAGGCCCACCAACGACCAGGTGGCGACCTCGTCGCGCAGCTGCAGCGTCAGGGCGACGATGACGCCGACTGCCGCGAGGGCAAGGACGATGGCGGCAATGATCCACTCCGTCCGCCGGAACGGTGTCGGCGGGCGAAGCGCCAAGCCTTCGTGGGCATCGCCGTCTTTCATCGCCAAGTTGGCAGCCTTCCGCCGAATCAAGTGAAGTATAGGCGATTTGACGCCTTGCAATCAGCGGACTCATGCGTAGTTGGTATGAGTCGAGAGTTCAACTGCTCTCGCGTCCACGATTCTGCTAGAATCGTGCCCGGCGGCGCGAATCGGAGTGGATCCGACGATGAGGCAATTCATGGAAATGCAGGATCTGGGACTTTATCTGGGCGGCGCAGTGCTCGTCCTGCTGCTGTTGTTCCTCGCCGTGATTGCGGCCCGGTCTATGGGCGGCGGCATTGGCGGTCGCCGTGGCCAGAGGCTTTCGATCAGCGAATACTACGACATCGACAAAGCTCGGCGCCTTGTCCTCGTCAAGCGCGACGGCGTTGAGCACCTGCTGCTCGTCGGCCCGCACCAGGACGTGGTGATCGAAAGCGGCATAAGTGTCCTGGGGGCTGGTGCGGGGCTCGGCGACGACCTCCCGCACTTGCGCAAGGCGCAGAAGGCCACCGGCGCGGCAGCATCGGAGAACGAGCCGCTCGAATCCGTTCGGCCGGTGTCGACGCGCATGGCGCCACGGCCAGCCGTCCTGAGCGATCGGGCGCCAAATCTCAGAAACGTGGAGCCCGAGGTTCCACGGCTCGCGGCCATCCGTTCGAACTTCGATCAGGAATAGGGAAGCTTACCGACCGCGATCAGTCGTCGCGATAGACTTTTTCGCGGCGCTCGTGGCGCTCCTGCGCCTCGATCGACAAGGTGGCGATCGGCCGGGCTTCGAGACGACGGACAGCTATGGGCTCGCCGGTCTCTTCACAATATCCATATGAGCCGTCGTCGATCCTGCTCAGGGCGGCATCGATCTTGGCGATGAGCTTGCGCTGCCGGTCCCGGGTACGCAGCTCGAGCGCCCGGTCCGTCTCGGTCGAGGCGCGGTCGACGAGGTCGGGCAGCACGTTGTTCTCGTCCTGGAGATGCTCGAGCGTTTCCTTGCTCTCGCGCAATATGTCGTCTTTCCACTGTAGAAGCTTGGCGCGGAAATATTCCCGCTGCTGGTCATTCATGAAGGGCTCATCCTCGGATGGCCGATATCCGTTCTTTTGAGCTTGAGCCATGAAGTCGCTTTCGATCCCTCGTCGAACTCGCCCAGAATCGGCGCCTATATATCGAGGTGCCCCGCACGGGACAACTGAATTTCACACCGCTGAATAATGTCTGCGGCGAGCGTTGCAAATTAATTTTCAGCGAGCGGATGGAATGAACACGGGAGATGCGGAAATTGGCGCAGCTGCTTCGAAATCGCGCCAAGCGGATGGCGGGAGCGGCTCCGACATTCCGGCAACGTGCGGCCAAAAACGTCCGAACACCCCTGCAATCAGAGAGAATGGCCCCTAGACCATACACCATCCGCGTGCGCGGGCGAAGGCTCGGTTCAACGCTCCGAGAATGCCGAGGAGTAATTGTTGTAGATAGGCTTCAGCATGTAGGCCATGAGGGTTTTCGAGCCGGTGGCGATCTCGGCCTGGACGACCATGCCCGGTACCACGGGATGGCGTTCTCCCAGAAACGAGACGTACTCGCGGTCGAGGGCGATGACCGCCTTGTAGTACGGCACGCCGTCGTCGGACTGAAAGGTTGTGGCGGAAATCTGCCGCACCTTCCCCGGAATTTTGCCGTAGCGCACAGAATCGAAGGTCGAAATCTGAAGGTCGGCCGACTGTCCGGGCTTGATGTGAGCGATCTCCTGGGGAGGTATCTGGACTTCGGCTACGATGTTCTCGTCGAGCGGGACGACGCTCGCGATCATCTCGCCCGGGCGCATCACCTGGCCAACGGATTTCGGAACGAGTTCCTGAACGATGCCACGCACGGGCGCCCGCACCGTCAGGCGATCGACGCGATCGGTCTGCTTGGGCAACACTGCAGTCACCTCGCCCAGTTCGGCGCTGGCCTTGGCGCGTTCATCGGAAAGACCCGAGGCGAACTTGCTGTCGAACTCCGCAAGCTTGATCCTGGCTTCCTTCAGACCTTCCCCGGCAGACGACAATTGACCCTCGGACAGGAGGAGCTGCTCGTTGATCTTCTCGGTCTCGCGCTGAATTTCGATGAACTGCGACTTCGAGACGTAGCCCTCCTCGACGAGGCTCTGGCGAATGGACAACTGCTCCCGCTGGAGGGCGAGCTGGCGCTTCAGGCTGGCGACCTGGCTCCTCAAACCTTCCGTCTCGGCACTGCGCTGTTCGACCTGAAAGCCCAGCGCCTGACGCTCGTTCTCATATTGCGCCTTGCCGGACTGGTAGGCCTCGGCCTCGTCCTTCATGACGGCCGGAAACTTTCTTCCATCTTCGCCGAAGTCCGGCGCGCGGCGGTCGATCAGCGCGCTCAACCGCTCGATCCGCAAGCGCAAACCAGCGCGGCGGGCATCGAGCTGGTCGAGGTCGGCAAGCGCCTGAACCGGCTGGAGCCTGACGATCGGCGCACCCTTCTCGACGATCTGACCTTCGGAGGCGAGAATTTCCTGCACCTGACCGCCTTCGAGATGCTGGACGGAATAGACGGATCCTGCCGGGCGCAGTTGGCCCGGGGCCACCGTCAGCTCATTGACCTTCGTGACCGAACCCCAGGCGACCGTCGCGATGACGAAGACCGTCCCGAGGCTAAGGAACCCGAGCGCGAGGCCGGGAGTGCGGCCCGTCTCGAGCGGCAGCGGCAGCATCAGTGTCCGGGCCGACGGCCGTTCGTTGCCGCGCGAGGTCCAGCGCGTCAGTTTCTCGAACATCTTCATTGAAGGTCGTCCATTTTCAGTCTTTACCATCTGACAGCCCCCCGCCTCACGCCGCGCGCAGGATGAGCGGCAGAATCTGGTCCGGGCTGCCGTCGAACTGGATCTGCCCTTCCTGCATGTAGACGACCCGGTCGGCAATGCTCATGTGGCTCGGCCGGTGGGTGACCATGATTACCGTGGCCTTGCCGCGCAGCGCCTCGAGTTTCCTAAGCAGCGCTTCCTCGCCGACTCGGTCGAGGTTGTTGACCGGCTCGTCGAGGAGATAAATGGGTGTGTTCTTCACCCACCCTCTCGCCAACATGATGCGCTGCTTCAGCCCGGCCGGCAGCTTGGCCGCGACGTCGGACTTGAGCCACGTCTCAAGACCCTGCGGAAGGGCAGCGGCGAAGTCCTGAACGCGGGCATCGACACACGCCTTCTGGAGGTCGGCATCGGTCGCCATGGGAGCAGCGAGGCGCAGGTTCTGCGCGACGGTTCCGTGAAAGAAGTCGAAGAAGTCGGGAACGTAGGAGAGATTGTGGCGCAGCTCGCCGGCGTCTATCTGGCGGATGTCGACGCCGTCGACCTGGATGTTGCCGCCCTGCGCGAGATAGAGCTTCGAAATCAGGCGCAGCAGCGTCGACTTGCCGCCACCGCTGGGACCGGTAATCGCGATGAGTTGGCCGGGCGGGATTCGCAACGAGACGCCGTTGAGCGCCGGATCGGACATCGGTGTATAGCGGAAAGAAAGTCGGTTGATGACCATGCTGCCGCGGAAGTTGCGGAACAGCTGGGGAAGCCGGCCGGCTTCGCGCTCCGGCGGCATGCGGAAGAGCTGATTGGCCTGACGGAAGGCGTTCGACACCTGCTGGAAGCGGTTGATGTTGAGGAACGCCGCCTGGACGGGCGCCATGAAGCGCCAGACGATCGCCATCGTGGCGATGAGCGCACCGACGGTCAGCTTCTGCTCGATGACCAGATCGAGGCCGACGAACAGAGTGGCGAGGCCGGCGACGTTGGACAGAGTCTGCGTCATGCTCATGACGTTGAGGTTGAGCTGCTCGGAGCTGAAATGCCTCTGGGCCGATTCCCAGGCAACGGTCCGGACGCGATCGAGCCAGATCGATTCGGCGCCGCTCTCCTTGATGGCGCGGTGCTTCGTGACCGTTTCCATCAGCAGCCGAAGACTGCGCTGCCGACTCTCTCCGACCATCGCAAAGCGACGCCGCATCACGGGCAACGTCACGATACCGACCAGCGTATAGGCGGCGATCAGCAGTATGGGAGCCCAGATGAGCACGCCACCGACGAAGCCGATAGCAACGACGTAGATCAGGATGAACGGCAGGTCGAGAAGCGCGATCGCCATCTGGCCCGAGAAGATGTCGCGCATGTTCTCGAACTGGCGCAGCCGCGTGATCTGGGAGCTGACTGGGCCGCGCTCGGTGAAGGCTATGGGCAAATAGAGAACGCGTTCCAGGGCCTTCGCGCCGGTAATGATGTCCCAGCGGGCGCCCAGATAAGCGAGCGCCTTGCCCCGCAACTGCCGGAATCCATATTCAGCGACCACGACGATGCCGATGCCGGCAAGCAGGCTCAACAGCATTCCCACCGATTTGGTGGCGATCGCCGTGTCGTAGACCGCGAGGATGAACAGCGACGGCATCAGGGCCATCACGTTGATGACGAGCGTGACGAACAGGAGCTGGACGACGGTGCGGCGAAAACGTTTGAGCAAAATGCCCCAATAACTGCGGCGGGCGAGCTCGGACTGCTCCTCGCGCGGGTCGATGGCGCGCGGCAGATAGAACGTGCCCGTGGTGGGCAGGCCGCTGAGGATGCCGGCGCGACCGGCGACGCTGTCGAACGCCTCGAATCCGTCGTCGCGCCGGGCGGTGAGGACCAGCACCCGCTTGCCGTCGGCGCTGTAGAGGCAAGGTAGGGAAACCCGGGGCGCGACCGTGCCGTCGGCGGTCATGGCTTCGGTGTCGAAATTGAGCCGCACCAGCACGGCACGCAGCGATTCGACATCGTCAACCGACTGGAGATGCGGCAGGGCCTCTATCAAGTGGCGGGAATTGCCCGGCCAGTTCAGGGCGGTAAGCAGCGGCACGAGACATGCGCCCACGCCCCGCGCGCTCTTCTGTTCACGGCTGGCGGAGGGCACGAATACCGACTGCAGCTGCTCATGCTGGGCATGCACCGCATTAGGCCGGGGAGCGGCGGAATCGATTGCCTCGATCAGCGGGACCTTCTGCTCAAGCATGTTTCACTTCGCCTGGAGGTTCGGCCGCGGGCGCCGGCTGCGGAATCGGGGCGCGCGGGGTCAGGGTTCCGCTCTCGAGCTCGAAGAGCTTGTCGGCAACGCGCAGGAGCGAGGGCCTCTCGGTAATCAAGATCACGGTCGCAGAGCCCTTGATCGACTGAAGCGCCTCGCGCAGCAGCCGGTCGGATTGGATGTCGAGCCCGGCGTTCGCCTGGTCGAGAATGAGGACGCGCGGACGACGAGCAAGAGCGCGGGCGATCATGATGCGGTGCGCGAAGCTGGCCGGCAGCTCCTCGGCGATGCTGTCGGAGATGTGAGTGTCGTAGCCCATGGGCAAGCGCTGGATATCGAGTTCGAGCCCGATCATCCGTGCCGCCTTGAGTGCATCGACGACGCCTTCGCCTTGCCGGAACATGGCGATATTGTCGAGAATCGAGCCTTCGAAGAGCGACCGCTCCTGCCCGACAAGGGCAATCTTCTGGCGGAGATATTGGGCGTTGTCGCCCGACATATCGTGGCCATCAAGCCTGACCTCGCCACGCGCCGGGCGGATTTCTCCGGCTATCAGCCTGGCGAGCGTCGACTTCCCCGCCAGATCGAGTCCCGAAATGCCGTAGATGCATCCGGCGGGAACGGTCAGGCTGAGGTCGCGAAAAAGGGGCTTCTGACTGCCACCATGCGAAAAGGTGACATTCGACAAGACCACCTTTCCCTCGATGGCCACCTCCTGCTTGCGGACCGTGCCATCTTGCTGCGGCAGGGCCAGGATGTCGGCCAAGCGCCGGCGCGCCGTTTCCGTGACCATCATCTGACCCTGGATCGCATAGAGCCTCAGGATGGGCTGCACCGCCCTCCCCGCGAGGGTCGTGCACGCCGCCAAGGCACCGACGGACAGCTGCCCGAGAATCACGAGGTAGGCGCCGAAGGCGACCGTGGTGACGAGCACCAGGTTCGCGAACAGCGCCGAAAGGCTCTGATTGCTGTTGCCTATCTGCAGGTTGTCATAGGAGTTGTTCACGGTCGTCTGCTGCAGGCGGTCATGGCGGCGCATCATCAAGGCTTCGGCAGCGAGAATCTTGACGGTGCGGATGCCTTTCAGGATTTCGATCAGCAGATCGGTGCGGCGATCCTCGTCAATCCGACGCTTGATCGTCACCGCCTCTTCCTGGCGAACGCGGCGGAGATTGAGAGGTGCCAGGAATATCATGAGCACGATCGGCACCAGCGCGATCTGTCCGCCGAGAAGGAACATGAGCAATATGAATATGGCCGCAAACGGAACGTCGATCAGCGCCAGGCGCGACTGGCCGGTGTGATATCCGCGCAACGTCTCGATCGATTGCATCTTGTCGAGAAGCGCGCCGGGCGGAATCTGCGTGACCGTCTGGACGGGCGCGCCGAGTATCCGCTCGACGCCGGCAGTCACGACCCGATACTCGAACGCCGCGGTGATTCTCCCTAGCGCCGCGACGCGGGCAATCCGCATGGCGGTTTCGAGCATGATGGCGGTGATCGCGGCGATGGAAATCAGGGTGAAGGTGCCCAACGCCTGGTGGGGCAGAATCCGGTCGTATGCTTGCAGGATCGTTAAGGGCAGCGCGAGGGAAAGCACATTGATGGCCAGGGTTCCGGCCCAGATCTGCCACCCCAGGCGGGGTTCGGCCGCCTTGATGTCCGCCAGGGCCCGCGCAGCCGAATCGTCCGCTCCACCCGGAGGAAGCGTCATATCGGCAGTAGACCTCTGCGGGGAAAGCGAAATCTTCACGTCGGCGCCATCGGTTAGCGTTCACGCACCCGGGGGCTCCCAACAGGGTAAGCTGATACGCGCAGCCGTCTTGCGTGCGAAAGCGCAGTCTGACGTGCAGAGATTAGCGCCTAGTTAAGTTTTTCAACCTCAAGTATCTGCTTAACAACAGGTTCGCGAGCTTCGCAAAATTCGAGTCGATTTGGACGTCAATTCTCACTGGTACTTAAGATTCCCCGTGGATATTGCGCCAGTTGAGAAGTTCGCGTGTGCCGATTTGCCGGCCTTCCAAATGGTCGGCGCAGCACCGCGGGCGCTTACCGCTGGAGCAGGACCTTGGCAGATTCAGACATCATGACCCCGGAAGGGGTAGGCGCGCGCAAGGCGAACGACTATCGCTGGGGTGGTGAGAACGACGGCATCGACCGGATCGTCAATCCGAACACCCACCACGGTTCGGAAAGCGAGAAAAACCCCGTCCTCGACCAGGACGCTCCGAACGGCGGTGCTGGAAACGGCAACACGATTCCGGGCAACGGCCTCAATCGCTCGCCCGGCACGCCGGCCCAGACCGTCGGGCCGGACGGCGTTGATCCCGTATTCGCATCTTCGTCGAACGGCGGTTCGGCCGATTTCAGTTCAGCGGTAAGCTCAAGCACCGTCACCGACGCTATCACCACATCCGCCCCGCGGGTCCCTGCTCCGGATTTCGCCGGACCTCAGGTGGGGTCCGCTCCGCGCGGCGCGAGCGGCCGAAGCGCCGGTGGCTCGGGTTCACCGAATGCACCGACGAATCAGGCGCCGGTCGCCGCCAACGATACGGCCAGCTCCGACGAAGACGGTTCCGTCTCCGGCAACGTTCTCACGAACGACACGGATGCCGACAGCTCCGACGTCCTGACCGTCTCCGAAGTGAACGGCGCGGCCGGCAATGTCGGCGCTTCGGTGTCCGGCACCTATGGCTCGGTCGTCATCGGCGCCGACGGCTCCTACAGCTTCACGCCCAATGGCGCGGCAAATGCCCTGGCGGCCGGGGAGACGGCTACGGACACCTTCACCTACACCGTCTCAGACGGCAACGGCGGCACGGCGACTGCGTCGCTCACCATCACCATCACCGGCACCA
>JADMIO010789783.1_pt1 | contig 25814 bp, 23 predicted proteins | sample 8958161 | NCBI WGS metagenome assembly JADMIO01 (sample SAMN16585339, study PRJNA669376) | soil metagenome | isolation source: Crop rotation soil | place: USA: Cullars Rotation, Alabama | collected 2011 | reverse complement strand
CACCCCCACCTCCACCCCACCACCAGCGTCGGGACGAACGCCCTCCGCGCAAACCGGATACGAGCACGAACACGAAGAGCACGAGGAGAAAGAGAAACGTGCTGAACAGGCTCGAGCCTCGCGATCCGCTTGGAGAGGTCCTTGTGGACCGCTCACCCGCGTCCGCGTCGTCGTTGCCAGAGGTGAGCGCCTGCGCGATCGCTTCGCTGCCCTCGAGTGCGGCTTCGAGGTACTCGCCGCGTTTCATGTGCGGCGTGACGTACTGGCGGAGGATGCGTCCGGACTGAATGTCAGTCAGCTCGCCGCCCACGCCCTTCCCAGTTTCGATGCGGACCCGATGCTCTTTCGTTGCCAACAGCAAGAGCACGCCGTTGTCTTTCTGCGCCTCGCCGATGTGCCACTGGTTGAAAGTGGCGTAGGCCGCGTCTTCCACCGTCTCGCCCTGCAGCGACGCCGGGAAGAAGACCACCACCGCGAAGCCGCTCTCGTCCTTCAAGTGGTGCAGGCGATCGAGGAGCAGCGCGTGGCCTTCCGGCGTCAGCACCCCCGCCTCGTCAACCACCAAATCCTGGAGCGGCGGCGGTTGATAGGCGAGCGCCGCGCCCGCTGCCAGAAGCGCCGCGGCCAGCGTCAGCCTTCGCAGTGTGGGAGCGGCGGGAACCGCAAAAAACCCCGGCTGAGGCGCCTGGGCGCCCGCAGACGCCGCGGCCCACGGCGGGCTTCCCAGAGGGACGCACCGCTGCTCGGGCGCCGATTTCAGAACTTCACCTCGGGCGCCGCCTGGGCCTCCGGCGTCGCCGAGAGGTAGACCCGCGCCTGGAAAGTGCCGCCGGTGGCGCGCTTCACCACTGCGCCGCTGACTTTGCGCAGCGTCGCGTTGTAGTCCTTGGCGGCCGCGTTGTACTGCTCGCGCGCGCGCAAGATGCGGTTCTCCGTTCCTTCCAGCGCGACCATCAGATCGCGGTAGTTCTCGTTGGTCTTGAGCTGGGGATAGTTTTCCTGCACCGCCAACAACCGCGAAAGCGCGCTCGACAGTTGCCCTTGCGCCCTTTGAAACTGCTCGACCTTGGCCGGATCCTGCAGATCCTCCACGCTCAGGTGAATGCTCGTGGCCTTCGCCCGCGCCTCCATCACCTTTTCCAGCGTCTGTTGCTCCTGCGCCCCCGCGGCCTTCACCGTGGCCACCAGATTGGGCACAAGATCGTGCCGGCGCTGGAGCTGGGCTTCCAGATCCGCCCATCGCTGCTGAGCCGTCTCGTCCTTCTCGATCAGCTCGTCGTACTTGGTACATCCCGTAACCCCCCAGAAAGAGGCCAGGACAGCGGGCCATAGAAACAGCTTGGAGCGGGAAAAGGACATGGGGCCGGTTCTCTTCATGGCCTGTGTCATGGCCCTGGAGGTCCCCGGCCGCAAGACATTCCGACATTCCGGGCGCTTGCCCAGCGTGCAGGCGATGAACGCACGCAACTGCCGCTTGGGTTCGCCGACAATACCACCGTGATCACCTTTCGCTCGGATCAGGCGACGTCAGCGGCGCAGGCCCAGATGCAACAGGCGCAGGCTGCCGGGGCTGCCGGAGCGCCCGCGCCCGCTGCTCCGCACGCCGGAATGGGTCTTGTCGGCCGTCTTATCTTGACCGCGGTCGGTGCCGCGGGAGCGGGGGCGATCGCCAAAAAAGGCTTCGACAAGAGCACGAAGACGTGTCTCTGGGCGGCGGCGATTTCCGGGGCCATCGTCTTCGTCGTGTCCACCATCGTGTCGGCGGTCAAGCGCAAGCACGCTGAGCTGAAGCAGGGGATGGAGGTGGCGACGGCGATGAAGCAGGAGTTGTCGCAGAGTCTGAGCGCGAAAGAGCTGCAGCCGCAGCATCTGAGCGCGCTCTACAAGCTGTCCAGGGATGGCGCGAACCCCGAGGTCTTACAGGTCATCGGGCCCTGGATGAACAGCAAGCCTTATTTGGGTCAGGCATGGCGGGGGGTGCTCGCCGCAGCCGAGGCTCAGCCTGCGAACGCGAACAGGAATGCCTTCATTGCCCTCAATTTGCTGGAAGTACTGAAGCAGCTGGGTCTCGAGGGGCAGATGCCCGAGTACTACGACATTCCAGCTCAGGGCTCGCTCTATACAGCGAACCCGCCGCAGGCCGCGGGCACGCGGTGCCGCGTCACGTCGCCGGCGTGGCTCTTTGATGGAAATCCGATTGCCGCTGGCACTTGCACGCCCATGGTCGGTGAAGCCGCGCCTGCAGCAGCGGCGCCCCAAGCCCCTTCGCCAGCTGCTCCGGGCGGTGGTCCTTGGACGCTGCCTGACGACCTCCACACCAAAGGAATGCTCGCCTTCCACCAGTTTGCCTCCAAGCTCGCCGACGACGTCGCCGCGACGTGGATGGCCGCCTACGGCCGCGAACGAAAGAAGGACGATCTTCCGGCGAGGGTCCTGGCCGACTGGCCCAACAAGCTCAACTCTCTTCCGGACACCCGAGAGCGCGGCGACTTGCTGGCCGCCTGGAACGCGGTCCAGGAGCAAGGCATCTCGAAGCCGGACGCGGCCGAAGAGATTCTTCGGCTGTGGTTCGAGACCTTGCAACGCTGGGGCGTCTCTACGGGTCCAGAGACGAGCTTCACCATCACGCCGGAGATCGCCAAGAGATACGAGATCAAGGACAACGTCAGGCAGGGCACGGCGGTGGTCGTCCGGCCGACGATGTTGTACCAGAACCAGGTGCTGAAGGCCGGGCACGCGATCCCCGAGACGGTGCCGAGCGGCCAACCGAGCGTGGTGTAATCGAAGCACGCCTCCAGCGCACCCCTTGTGCTTTTCCCCGAACGGTCTCTGTTCCGCTGGGGGTCATTTCAGGCAAGGTGACGCTCTGGAGGGTCTCTTTTCGTCATGAAGATCGAGCGCACGTCGTCTCCCAAGCCCAAGCCGCCAGCGGGGCAGCTCGGGTTCGGGGTTCATTTCACCGACCACATGCTCCGGGTGGACTACGAATCCGGCGCGTGGGGCGAGCCGCGCATCGTTCCGTACGGTCCGCTGACGCTCGATCCGGCGGCGGCGGCTCTGCACTACGCGCAGACCATCTTCGAAGGCTTCAAGGCGTACCGCGGCCCAGCGAATGACCCCGCGCCGCGTCTGTTTCGTCCGCAGGCGCACCTCGATCGCCTGAACGCCAGCGCGGCGCGCCTGTGCATGCCGACTGTGGACACCGCGAAGATGCTGGAGGCGTTTCGCGAGCTGATCCGCGTCGAGGCGGACTGGATCCCCGAGGGCGCCGGGACCGCGATGTACGTGCGGCCCTTGATGATCGCCACCGAGGCGTTCCTCGGGGTTCGGCCGGCGAATCGCTATTCCCTGCTCGTCCTCCTCTCGCCGGTGGGGAACTACTGGAGCACAGGCCTGGCGCCCGTTCGTATCTGGGTCGAAGAAGAGCTGGTCCGCGCGGCGCGCGGCGGCACCGGCGCTTGCAAGACGGGCGGCAACTACGCCGGAAGCTTGCTCGCCGCCGAGCGCGCCAAGGCGAAGGGCTATCAGCAAGTTCTCTGGCTCGACGAGGCGCACCAGCAGATCGAGGAGGTCGGAACGATGAACGTCTTCTTCGTCCTCGATGACAGGCTCGTCACCCCGCCGCTCGCGGGCTCGCTGCTCGCCGGCATCACCCGTGATTCAATCCTCAAGCTCGCGCGCCACTGGGGTCTGAAGGTCGAGGAGCGGCCGGTGCGCATCGAAGAGCTGCAGCAGGCCTCTCAGGAAGGCCGGCTCAAAGAAGCGTTTGGGACGGGCACCGCGGCGGTGATCTCCCCCATCGGGGAGCTGTCCTGGCGGGGTCAGAAAATCGTCCCCGGCGATGGGAAACCCGGCCCAGTGGCGCAGCGGATCCTCGGCGCGCTGCAGGGCATCACCTCGAGCAAGGAAGCGGACCCCTTCGGCTGGATGGTCAAGGCGTGAACGTATCGAGGTCCACGGGCGAAGCGGCCGAGCAACCTCTGACCCATGGATGACGAGGGATGGCCCAGCAGGACCGCGAAGTCACTCCCGGCTGACGAGGGGTGGGCGGTCCTTCCCTTTCACCTGGAAAGAGTTACTGACGTCGTGCGCCAAGTCGCAGAGGCCTTCGGGTAAGTGGCGGACCTTGCACGCCCGCCGCCCGGGTCGCCGCTGGCATGCGCGGTGCTATCTCAGTCATCGAGTGGCGGGCAGGGGTCGGGTGGGCTGAGGTTGGCGCCGGTGCTCGGGATTCCGTGGTTCCCGAGTACCGGCGCTGTGTTTTTCAGCCGGAACCCAGGCGCCGCCGCTTACCACCCCGAGCACCCGAATCAGCGCAAACCTTTCGAGGCGTTACCTCGCGGGGCCTCCTCACTCTTCGTCGCTCGAGTCCCCGCCGAAGAGCGAGTCGGGCTCGGGGCTGGGGAGCGGTGCCGCTTGGCGAGAGGCGCTGCCCGGTAGCTGTCCGATGACCTGATTCAACAGTTGCTGCAGCTGATCGCGACGCTCGCCTGGCTCGAGGGTGGCGATGGCGTCGCGCGTCCGCTCGCAGAGCGCCAGGGCCTCTTTCACGCGGCCAACCTCACCCAAACAGAGCGCGTAGAGCGGAAAAGGTGCGAGCCCAGACTCCCCGCTGCGAAGGCGGGTCTCCCAAAGGACGAGGGCGTCTGAGTAGGACCCTTCGTCCATGCATTTCATGGCTGCGAGCTCGAGCTCGCGCAGCGCTTCGGGCGTCACGTTGGGAAGTATTCCGTGGGTGCCCCCAGCTGGGCAATGGTGACGCCCCCCCGCGGTTCGCGTTATCCCATGCGCTCATGAGCGCTTGTCGCGTCCGAATCGAAAAAGACAGCTTCGGTCCCATCGAAGTTCCAGCCGACCGTCTCTGGGGTGCGCAGACCCAGCGCTCGCGAGAGAACTTCGCCATCTCCAGCGAGCGCATGCCCCGCGCGCTGATCCACGCCCTTGCGCGGGTGAAACGAAACGCAGCGGAGGCGAACGCGCAGCTTGGGCTGCTGCCATCTGAGAAGGCCAAGGCGATCGTCGCTGCCGCCGATGAGGTGCTCCAGGGACAGCACGACGACGAGTTTCCGCTGCTCGTCTGGCAGACCGGGAGCGGGACCCAGACCAACATGAACGTCAACGAAGTGCTCGCGAATCGGGCCAGCGAGCTGTTGGGGGGTGAGCGCGGCGACGGCCGGAAGGTTCACCCCAACGACGACGTCAACAAGAGCCAGAGCTCCAACGACGTCTTTCCCACTGCGATGAGCATCGCCGCCGCCGAAGCCCTCTTTCGCGAGGTGCTGCCCCAGGTGCGCGCGCTGCGGGGCACCCTCGACCAGAAGGCCAAGGCCTTCGCGACGGTCGTGAAGATAGGGCGCACCCACCTTCAAGACGCCACCCCGCTCACGCTCGGTCAGGAAATGTCGGGCTACGTGGCGCAGCTGGACCACTCACTCGCTCATCTGGAGGCGGCGCTGCCCCACCTGTACGAGCTCGCGCTCGGGGGAACAGCGGTCGGAACGGGCCTCAACGCACCCAAGGGCTTCGCCGAAAAGGTCGCGCAGAGCGTGGCGGCGCAGACCGGGCTGCCCTTCGTGAGCGCGCCGAACAAGTTCGAAGCCCTTGCCGCGAACGACGCGCTCGTGCATGCCCATGGCGCGCTCCGGGGGCTTGCGGCGTCGCTCATCAAGATCGCCAACGACGTGCGCTGGCTGGCGTCGGGACCGCGTTCCGGGCTGGGCGAAATCACCCTGCCGGAGAACGAGCCGGGCAGCTCAATCATGCCGGGCAAGGTGAACCCGACCCAATGCGAAGCGCTCACCATGCTCAGCGCTCAGGTGCTGGGGAACGATGTCGCGGTGGGCATCGGCGGCGCGTCCGGCAATTTCGAGCTGAACGTTTTCAAGCCACTCCTGATCCACGCTTTCTTGCAATCCGCGCGTCTCCTCGCCGATGGGATGCGCAGCTTTCGCGAGCACTGCGTGCAGGGCATCGAGGCCAATCAGGCTCGTATCCAGCAGAACCTCGAGCGTTCGCTGATGCTGGTCACCGCGCTCAATCCGCACATTGGGTATGACAATGCGGCCAAAATCGCCAAGAAGGCGCACCACGAGAATAAAACGCTCAAAGAGGCTGCCGTTGAGCTGGGACTTCTCACTTCCGAACAGTTCGATCAGTGGGTGCAGCCAGACAAGATGATTGGAAACCTTTGAGTAACCCCCGGTTTTCTCGAGCCCGATCTGCGCCAGGGGCCCACCCTTTCCCTCACGTTCACCCCTTTGTCCACATTTCAGTAGTAAAAACGAATATTTGCGATATCAAGAAGGTCTGCTTGAGTGCGCTCCACTCGCTCCTCTCCACCGGGGCGAATGGGGGCAGTCGATGGGTTTTGCCAGTTGGCTTCAGCAACGGGTCAGAGCGGAGCGGGTCGAGCTGACCGAAGAAGGCGTTCGCCACCACCTGACGGATGGGCGCACCGAATGGGTGGCTTGGGAGGCCCTGGAGAGGGTGGAGGTGCTCACGACATCGCGTGAATCACGGGCAGAAGACTTCTTTTTCTTGCTGTCGGGAAGCAAAGGGCAAGGCTGCATCGTGCCTCACGGGCTCAGTGAAGGCCTGTTCGAGCGACTTCACCGGCTTCCACGCTTTGACCTCTCTTCCTTCATAAGGGCGACTACTACTACTGAGCACGCCCGATTCCTGTGCTGGACGAAGGGCTGAGACAACTTTCCCAATGTCCATCCGACATTAAGAGAGGTCGCTCCCCCCTCCCACACGCCGTGTCGGGGCCGGTAAGCTCGAGTGACCTCTTTGTTGGGGGAGAAGTTTGGGGTCAGGTCACAACAGCGACGGGCGCGTCAAATCAGGGCGAGTCGCCTTCAGCTTAGGGTTCATCGGTCAGTCGCCGAAGAAGGACGAAGGGCCCCCCGCGAAGACGTCCGGCCAGGACATCAAAATCGTCCCGAACCCCCAACATCCGCGTGCGTTGACCCTGGGCAAGGGGCCAACGCGCGGCCGCGTCGAGGCCCTCGACGTTTTCCAGGGCGGAAACCCTGTCTACGCCAACAAAGGCTCCGAGCGCGCCTCTGCCATCGACGAGGGGCCAACCGATCCAGAGCAGATCGCGGCCGACATTCGCCGCTCGCTGGTGTGCAACCCCACGGTTCTGAAGTGGTTCAACAACGTGGTGGAAAGGCTGGACGCCGCAGCCGAAAAGTCGCGACGGAAGGCACCGGGTGAGAGCGCCGTCCCACTCCGAGAGTTGAGCGTGGCGCTCGTCGGCGAGCAGCGATCGGGCCGCACGACGTTCATCGCGCGATTGACCCGATACCTCTATTTCCGGCGCGCGATGAACCGTCAGGACACCCCAAGTGAGGACACTCCGGGTTTGGTCGCGGACCGCAAGCCGTTCACCGTGCCTCCGGAGAGCATGGTCGAGGGGGCCCAAGGGAGCCTGCAATACGAGCTGAGCAAACACTCCAACCACGTCATTGTGCTCGAGAACCCGGGAAGCATGAGCGCCGACTTGTTCCGAGTCCTGCGCAGCGTCCTCGACGACAACAAGTTGCGTCCCAAAGACCAGCAGTCGGTCTTCGTGCTGGTGTTGGAGAAGGGGCACACCCCCAACTATTCGAAGCTGTGCAGCCCATCCTTTTATCCGTTTCTGGATCGCCACTTTGGCGCCGAGCCTTTACGGTTCGAGCTGCTTCCACCGCGCGATTTTGCAACCGTGCTCCGGGTCGAGGTGGACGCCAAGAACCGCCCCGCTTCTGACTCGACGATTCACATCAGCCCAGAGATCGCGGAGGCGGTCTCTGCATCGCTGATCCAGCGCCATGCCCATCCCCAGCGCGGCGCAGGCTTTCAGGCGCCCGAGCTTTTAGGAAGCCGCGGGCTGGCGCTCGACCTCGCGGAGCACGCGTACGAACGTTGTGCGGCACGAGGAGCGACGGAGATCATCACCGACGACTTCGAGGGCTTCGACGGCGCGCGCCTGAGCCGCTAAAGCGCCCTTCACCCGTGTATCTCCCGAAGGCCGTGCCGGCCGCTTTAGCGAGCCTTCCGTCGCCCTCTGAAGAGGGCTCCTCAAATGGGGGCGCCTCACGCTCCCCCCATACCCCCAAAGCGCTCAAGCCAAGCGAAGCCCGCTGTAACTCAGGGCAGAAACCACTCGAAGTGATGGTGCCCCTCGTTCATTGGCCGGCTCTCGCGTCGCCTCTGCCTACGGCTGCTCCCGCCGGCGCAGCCGCTTCCAGAAGCGGCCCACCACCGGCGTCAGGGCCACGGTGATCGCCAGCCGGATCAGCTTGGTGAGCTCGGTGGCGCCGTAGGCCGCGGCCCAGAGGCCGGCTTTCCCCGCGGTACCCTGGATGTGGAAGCCAAGGTTCAGCGCGAGCCCGAATCCCGCGAGGGTCAGGAAGAAGAGCGTGAAGTGGACGATCAGGACGATCGGCCCGTACTCCTTCAAGAGCTCTTCCATCTTCTGTCGCATCGAGCCTTGGGTTACGGCGCTTCCTGGGCCAGGGCACGCAGCGCCTGGGTCACGTCCGAAAGCTGTGGCACGGTGGCGGTCTCGAGCGCGTCTGCGAGCCCGATGCCGGGGACGTGCTTCGCCGCGAGCAGCCGGGGCGGCGCGAGCAGCCGGTAGAACAGCTCCTCGGTGGTTCGCCGCGCCAAATGCTCGCCGAAGTTCGTCACTTCTCCGTCTTCGTTCACGTAGAGGACTCGGCCGGTTTTCTCCACCGATTCGCGGATCGCCTCCCAGTCGTAAGGCCAGAGCGAGCGCAGGTCGAGGACCTCGACGCTGATGCCCTCGGCTTCGAGCGCCTGCGCGGATTGTACGCACAGCGGCAGGGTGCGGCCGTAGCTCACCGCGGTGATGTGGCTCCCGGTGCGCACGCGCTTGGCGCGGCCAATCGGGACCTGATACGGCCCCACCTCTGGCCACTTCGGCTTCCACTGCGTGCGATCGCCCAGCGGCGCGTCGATCATCTTGGACAGTTGTCGCTCGTCGGTGGGCTCGCCAGGAATGCGTTCTTCTCCGCGAAGGCGCAGGAGCGCCTTGGGCTCCAGATACAGAACCGGATTCTCGTCCGAGCACGCAGAGAGCAAAAGCCCGTACGCATCGAGCGGCGTGGACGGCATCACGATCTTCCAACCGGGAAGGTGGGTGGCGATCGCGTCGAAGGAATGTGAATGGTAGAGCGCGCCGCGGATCCCCGAGCCCACTGGGGTGCGGACCACCATCGGAAGCGCCCAATCCCCCTGCGAGGCCCAGCAGGTGCTGCCCGCAAGCTTGAGCAAATCGATGGTGTTGAAGATGTAGTCCACGAACTGGATCTCGGCGACTGGGCGCTGGCCTGCCATCGCCAGCCCCATCGCGCATCCGATGATCCCCCGCTCGTCGAGGGGCGAATTCCAGGCGGTGGTCAGGCCTTGGGAGCAGGTGAAGACCCCGCCCAGCGGAGGACCGACGTCCTCGCCGAAGACGTCGGTCACGCCCAAGTTCTGCTCGGCGTAGTGAAGGGCCAAGCGGATGGCCTGCGCCATGGTCGCCATGGGTTATTTCTTCTCCGCGAAGGTGTGCATCCAGATGGAGTCCGGCGCGGGCTGCGGCTCTTCGCGAATCTGCCGCGCGGCGTCCGCCAGCTCCCGGGTCAGCCGCTGGCGCACGCTGTCCATCTCGGCGCGGGTGAGCACGCCGCGAGACTCGAGGAGCGCCTCGTACTCCCTGATGCAGTCCACCTCGTGCTTCACCAAGTTCGCCCCCGAGGCCGAGGAGTGCCCGTGGAGCCGGGAAACGCGGGCCTCGAGAAGGAACGGCCGCCGCTCTTTGCGCACGTAGGCCATCGCCTCACGCAGCTCCAAGTAGGACTCGAGTGGATCGTTGCCGTTGATTGTCTTGACCTTCATGCCGAAGGCGCGCCCGCGCTCCGAGATCTGCTTCGTCGCCAGCTGAGTTTCGGCGGCGGTGGAGATCCCCCACTGATTGTTGGTCACGATGATGAGGATCGGCAGCTCGTTTCCTGGGCGCGAGCTCCACAGCAAGCAGCTCGCGAAGTCGCCTTCGGCGGTGCCCGCGTCTCCACCGGTGACGATGGTGATGCCCTCTCCGCCGTGACGCTTCTGCGCCATCGCGGTGCCGGGCGCGATCGCGTACTGCACCTCGATGGGGCTCGACACCGGGACGACGTTCCAGCGCCGAATGGAGAAGTGGCTCGCGAAGTTGCGCCCGCCCGAATACGGGTCGGTGGCGGTGTTGCGCATCTGGCGGAGGGCGCCGGCGGGGTCCTCGCCCATCGCCAGCAGTGTCGCCGCCTGCCGATAGTGAAAGTGGAGATAATCGAACGCCGGACCCTCACCCTTGTGGATGAGGAGGCCGAGCGGCACGTTGAACGCCTCTTCGCCGGGACCCCCGATCCAAAAGTAGCCGTGGCCCTGGCGATACATCTGGATGAGCCGCTCTTCGAGAACCCGCGCCTTGACCATCAGCTCGTGCATCTGAACGAGCAGCGGACGGGGGAGGGGAAGCTGCGGTTCTCCAGGCTGAGGGGCGGCGGCCATTGGGGTCCCCATATCACTCCAGCAGGGACTGCAGCAGCGCCGCAGAACGCTCCAGTGCGCGCAGGGGCATGGTGTGGCCGCCTCGGAAGGAGAGGAAGTCCACCTGCAAGCCGGCGGCCACGAGCAGCTCGCGCAGACGCTCCGCGTTGTCGTAAGGCAGTATTGGATCCTGAGTGCCGTGGCTCTGAAAGACGCGTAAGCCGGCGCGGCCCGGAGCGAGCGCCTCCCATTCCTTCGCGTTCACCAGGGCACCGGAAAAAAGAACGAGGCCCCGCGGAGAAGGGTCCATGCGCAACGCCACGTCGGTGGCGAGCATGGCCCCCTGGCTGAAGCCGCCCAGCACCCAGCGCTGGCCCGCAGGCGCCGCGCGTCGCAGCGTATCGCATTGCGTCAGCACGGCTTCGCGGGCTTCGGGGAGACCGCGGGGCACCTCGTTGCGCAGCGCTTGCTGCGCGTCGGCGCCCTGATCGTCGAGCGTGGCCAGGCGATCGAGATCGATGTGCCACCAGGCGCGCGCGCTGGGGCCGGCCTCGTCCAGGGGCAACAGGGCTTCCGGAAAAACGAAGCGTGCCCGTTCGCGCAAAGCGGGTTGGAGCGCGATGAATTCGGTCGCGAGCGGCACGAGGTCGTTCCCCGGTGCGCCGAAGCCGTGCAGCAGCATCACGGTTAAGGGGGCGTCGTTTGGCCCCACCTGGTGGAGGCGGAGGCTCATGGTCCTTGCCCCACTTCCTGGAGTGGCCCCAGCCCGAGCGGCGGAATCTGCTCCTTGAGAACGCGGGGATCTCCCACCAGCACGATTTGCAGACGGGCGAAGTCCACGTCGCGCTGGACCACTGAGCGCACGGCGTCGAGCCCTGCACCCTGCAGCGCGGCCGCCTTGTGCGCGTAATGGTCGAGCGGCTGCTCTTCGAAAAAAAGCGAGGTGAGGGCAAGCGCGGTGGACTCGTTCGTCTCGAAGCTTCCGGGGAGCGCGAGCACCAGCGGGCCGCGTGCGGCGTCGATCTCCGATTGGGTGAGCGGCTTCTCCGCTGTGCCGCGCAGCTCCTGGATGATGTCCGCCATCGCGGCGCCGGTCGCCGGCGTCTCTACCGCGGTGGTGGCAAGCCAGGCTCCCGTGGAGCGGCGCGCGTCGAGCATGGCTGCGGTGCCGTAGCTGTAACCCTTGTCCTCGCGCAGCTTGAGGTTCAGACGGCTCCCAAAGCTGCCGCCCAGCGCGGCGAGGGCCAACTCGAGCGGCGCTTCGTCGGGATCTCCGATGCGCACCGCGGAGCGGCCGAGCAGCACCACGGTCTGCTCCAGCCCCGGTCGCGCGATGAAGAAGACGCGTCGAGCCACCGGCACGGCGGGTGGCGGCGGCGGAGGCCGGAGGGCGGCACCTTTCCAGCCGCCAAAGTACTTCTTCGCCAGGGCGACCGCCTGCGCGAGGGAGATGTCGCCGGTGAGCACCAGCGCGCTCGCCCGCGGGCCTACATAGCGGCGAAAGAATCCGCGCACGTCCTCGTGCCGCAGCTTGGACAAGCTCTGCACAGTGCCGGCGCTCGGATGTCCGTAGGGGTGGCTTTCACCGTAGACCGCTGCGACGAACGCGCGCATGGCCGCTACGCGCGGCTCAACCTCGCGCGCCAAGAGGTCTGCTCGCCGCTCTTCGCGGCGCCGCTGAAAGTCCGCCGCGCTGAGCTGGGGGTGCTGCGCGATGTCCGCGAGCAGCGCCAAAGTGGCGTCGAGGTTTCTCGAGAGCACCTGGGCGCCGATCAACGCGCCGTCCGGCTGCACCGCCACGCTCGGTGTGACGCCGAGGTCCGCGAATGCCTCCGCCACTTGAAGGGCGTTGCGCTTGCCGGCGCCCTCGACCATCAGGCGGTAGGTCAGGTCCGCGGTACCGGCGCGCCCGGGAGGATCGGCCGCCGCGCCGGCTGCGAAGGCCACCACCGCCGATACCAGGGGCAGATCGCGACGCTCGTTGACGAAAACGCTGACGCCGTTGGGAAGCTGCGCCTGCTCGAAGCGCGGCAGGGTGAGCACCGGCGGGGGGCCGGGAGGCGGACGCTTCTGGCGCCAGGCCTCGGCATCGAGCCCGCCATCGGGGTGGCTGGCTGCTGTCACTCCGGCGTCGGCGGGGCCTTCGTTCCGGACCGGAGCCGAGGCGCAGCCGTCGGACGCCAAGACGATGAGCGTGGCCGTCACGAGCACGACCGCGGTGGCCTCGAGCGCACGCGACGCGGGGTGGGAGCCCTTCATGGGGTGCCCTCCGAGGCGGCAGGAGGCGGCCCAGAAGCAGGTCCGGAGGTCTGACTCTGCGCCGGTGCCGTCCCCGAGCCGTGCGCGGGTGCAGGCGAAAGGCGGTGCGCCGGCACCGTCCCCGGGCCCTGCGCGGGCGCCGGCACCGCGTGGAGCACCACCCGGCGGTCCGGCCGAAGCTCGGACTGGACGAATGCTTGCACCTCGGCCGGCGTCACCGCGGAGATGCGTGCGAGATCCTGGGCGAGCATGCCCGGGTTGCCCAGATAATGGTTGTAGGTCTGCAGGGTGTCCGCCTTACCGCCCAGTCCGCCGACCGCCTGGAGAATCGACACGCTCAAGGTCTCTGCGCGATTCTGCGCGCGCTTGACCTCGTCCGCGCTCACCCCGCGCTTGCGGATGTCTTCGAGCTCGGCGTCCACCGCGGCGAGAAGCGCGTCGGTGGTAACGCCCGCCCGTCCGATGACGCGGATCTCGAAGATCGACTGCTTGAGCAGGGATTCCTGCGAGGCATGGACGCTCTGCGCCAAACCCTGGCGCACGAGGCGCCGCTCCAGACGGCTGGCGCGTCCATCGGTCAAGATCAAGGCCAGGATGTCCGCTGCGGCATTGCCGGGCGCGAAGAAGGCCGGCGTGTGCCAGGCCAGCTCCAGCTCTGGCAGCTTGCCTACCCGCTCCTCGTGGCGGATGACGATTTCATGGTCCAGGTGCGCAGGCGCGACGTCTGGGAGCGCAGGCTTCGGGACGCGGCGCAGCGTCCCGAAGTAACGCTCGACCAGCCGCTTGGCTTGCGCGGGGTCGAAGTCGCCGGCGATCGTCAAGGTGGCGTTCGAGGGGGCGTACCACCGACGGAAGAAAGCGCGGACGTCGTCGAGCGACGCCGCATCGAGATCTTTCATCGAGCCGATCACTTGGCCGTAGAACGGGTGGGGGAGCGGAAACAGGGCATGGTAAAGCGCCTCTTCAGCTTCGCCGTAGGGCGCGGTCTCCACCGTTTCGCGTCGCTCGTTCTTCACCACCCCGCGCTGCGTATCGAGCTTCTTCTGCGTCAGACTGTCCAGCAGAAAGCCCATCCGGTCGCTCTCCAGCCAGAGCACCGTTTCCAATTGCTGCGTGGGCACCGTTTCGAAGAAGTTGGTGCGATCGAAGTCGGTGGTGGCGTTCACCGAGCTCGCTCCCAGCTCCTCCACGAGCATCAAGTGGGCGTCGTCCGGCACGTGCCCCGACCCCTGGAACATCATGTGCTCGAAGAGATGAGCGAACCCTGTGCGGCCTGGGGTCTCATGGTACGCGCCTACGTGGTACCACACGTCCACGGTGACCGTTGGCAGGCGACGATCGACGTGAAGAATGACCTCCAGGCCATTGGGCAGGGTGTACTTCTCGAAAGGAATCTCCAGACTGGGAGGGGGAGGCGCAGGCGAAAGCCCGGCAGCGAGAAGAATCGAGACCAGAGCGGGGACACACATGCGGGGGTGGCGCTTAGCACGAACCCACGACGTTCTTCTGGATTCCGGGAAAGGAGATGAAGCATGGCGCTCGAGGACGTTCAGCTTGCGAGCAGGCTGCAAGAGAAAGGAATTCGTGACCAGCGCGTCCTGGATGCGATCGCCCGACTCGATCGTCGGCGCTTTCTGCCCGAAGCGGTCCAAGCTGAGGCGGGAGACGACGCAGCGCTCCCCATAGGGTTCGGCCAGACCATCAGCCAACCCTACGTGGTGGCGTACATGACCGCTGCGCTCGATGTGCGGCCGGGTCAGCGGATCTTGGAGATTGGAACCGGCTCGGGTTACCAGGCGGCAGTGTTGGTCGAGCTCGGGGCACAAGTCTTCAGCATCGAACGGGTTGCCGAGCTGTCAGCGGAGGCCCATGGCCGTCTCACCGCCCTGGGATATGGCCCCCCCCGCCTTCAGCTGCGCTGCGGTGATGGGCGTGAAGGGTGGCCGGAGGCTGCGCCGTTCGAAGGGATCATCGTCACCGCCGCGGCCGACCAGCTTCCCAAAGCACTCATTTCCCAGCTCAGCCCACAGGGCCGGCTGATCGCCCCGCTCGGAAGCTCGGACGACAATCAGCAACTGGTGATGCTCCGCCGTCACAACGGCGAGCTCGAGCCGGAGTGGCTCTTACCGGTGCGCTTTGTTCCTCTGGTGGGCTCAGACGAGCCTCCCGCAGGGAACACCCTTCATTGATTTCCTTTCGGCGGCGCCGGCGGCGTTGAGCGGCTACGGCGAGCCTTCCGCATGCCCGGGAACTGAAATGCCCGCGAGCACGCGCCCCGATTCAGTGGTCTCCATGGCGCGGGTGAGGTCTCCCAAGGAGACCATCCCCGTCAGCTCCTCGTCGTCGTTCAGGACGACCAGGCGACGAATCTGTTGCGACTCCATGCGATCCGCGGCAACCGCGCAGTCCTCGTCCTCGTACGCAAACTCGATCTGCTCGGTCATGCAGCGGCTGACCATCGTGACCTCCGGATCGAGGTGCTTGGCCAGGCCGCGCACCACCACATCACGGTCGGTGACCATCCCGATCACCTTTTTCCCATCCACCACCGGCAGCGCACCGGTGTCGTGTTTCGCCATCTTTTCGGCGGCGGCGGTCAACGTTTCATCCGGACTCACCGTCGCCAGCTCCCGGGTCATTAAGTCTTTGAGCTCCATACGGCGAAGATGGGATGGGTCGCGTCAACATCAACGGACCAGGGAGCGAGCGCTCCGCGAATGGACTGGACGTCGGCCGGCCGCGGCTTCATTTTCCGGAAAGGCGATATGGCGAAGGCCAAGGCAGTGCTCATCGGCGGTACCGGCTACGGCGGAGCGGAGCTCTTGCGCCGCCTGCTCTATCATCCCCACGTCGAGGTCGCCCGCGTGACCGCGGCGGACAACATCGGCAAGGCGGTGGGCGACGTCCACCTGAACCTGGCCGGCCTCACCTCGCTGCGCTTCGAGAGCGTGCCACCGCGGGAAGCGGTGCAGGGCATGGATGTGGCGTTCCTCGCCATGCCTCACAAGACCACTGCGAAGGTGGTGCTCGAGCTGTTGGACTCGGGCGTGCGGATCGTGGACCTTTCCGGCGATTTCCGGCTCCGCGATCCGTTGGCGTACGCGCGCTACTACGGAGTGGAACACCCCGCGCCCCATCTGCTCAGCGAAGGTAAGTTCGTCTACGGCCTGCCGGAGCTGAACCGCGCCGCGATCGCCCAGGCGCGCTGCATTGCGAGCCCGGGCTGCTTCGCGACCACCATCGCGCTCGGCCTCTTGCCGCTCGCGCGGGCGGGCAAACTGTCGGGTCCCCTGCACACCGTGGGCGCCACCGGCAGCTCCGGCAGCGGTGCCAATCCTCAGCTCACGACCCACCATCCGCTGCGCGCGTCGAACTTGCGCACCTACAAACCGCTCGAGCATCAGCATGTGCCGGAGATTCTGCAGACGCTCAGCGCAGCGGGCGGTGAAAAGCTGTCGCTGGAGTTCGTGCCAGTATCAGCGCCGCTGCCGCGAGGGATCTTCGTCACCAGCTTTGCCGACGTATCGGCAGGCACCCGCGAAGCCGACGTCGAAGGCTGGTTCCAGGCGGCATACCGCGATGAGCCTTTCGTGCGGGTGGTACACGGTGAGCGCCAGCCGGAGGTGGTCGCGGTGTCCGGCGGGAACTACGCCGAGGTGGGCTGGACGCTGGGCCCGGAGCAGGGCGGGCTACGGCGTGTGGTGTGCTTCTCCGCGCTCGACAATCTCGTGAAGGGTGGGGCGGGCCAGGCGCTCCAGAGTTTCAATCTGATGATGGGTTGGGACGAGACGCTCACCTTGAAGGAGCCCGGCCTGTGGCCGTGAGCGAGCTGGGCGCGCACGCCGGGCGGTGGTTCGTCGTGAAAATCGGCGGCGAGCTGGCGCAAGACGTGAGCCGGCTTGCGGCGAGCGTCGGCGCGTCGGTGCGTGCGCTGCACGCGGCGCGGGTTCGCGTGGTGGTGGTGCACGGCGCGGGTCCACAGGCGACCGACCTCTCGACCCGCCTGGGGTTGAAGCCGAACCTGGTCGGGGGTCGCCGCGTGACCGACGCGCCCACGCTGGAGGTGATGAAGATGACACTTGCCGGTCAGGTCTCCGTCGACGTCGCCGCCGCATTCGCGCGGGCGCGGGTGCCCGTGCTGGCCACCAGCGGCGTGTCGGCGGGCTTGATCGAGGCGGTGCGGCGTCCGCCGATGAAGGTGCGCGGAGGAGGGGACGAGCCGGTGGACTTCGGGCGAGTGGGCGATGTGAGGAGCATCAACGTCGGGCTGCTCGAGAAGCTGGCCGGCGCCGGGGTGGTGCCGGTACTGTCCTCGCTGGCGGCGGACGTTGAAGGAAACGTGCTCAACATCAACGCCGACACCGTCGCCGCGCGCATCGCCGCCGATTTGAAGGCGGCGAAGCTGCTCTTGGTGTCCAACGTCCCCGGCGTGCTCCGCGACAAGGACGATCCCAAGACGCGCATCCCGAGGCTGACGCCGGCGGAGGCGCGGGCACAGATGGACCAGGGCACGATTCAGGGAGGGATGATCCCCAAAGTGGAAGAGAGCCTGGCGATGCTCGAGCACGGCGTCGAGGCGATCCACATCGTGGGGCCGGATCCGCTGGATGCGCTGCTTCAGGAAGCCCAGTCCCCCGGGAGCTGTGGAACCGTATTCGTGCGGTCCTGATAAGTCGCGGATCGACCCGCCTGCCCTGTTTCGAGGAGCGCGCTACGGTGGCCCGGAATAGGGTCCCCCATTTCGCGGTCCATCGCCTCCGCCGAAGCGCAGCCGTACCCAGCTGCCGCGCGGCGTGGAAGTTTCGAAGAGACCGGCCCGCAGCGCGGGAGGCTCGACCCAGGTGTCGAGCACCAGTTGCCCAGTGCCGTTGCTGAAGTCGAAGACTCGCACCCGGAGGCGCTCGTGGGGATTGAAGCGCACGTCCGCGGGAGCCCACTGCGCCTCGTGGGTGCGGTCGGCCTGGTTGCGGAAGAGGATGCGCTCGCCCTGCGACACCTCGACGCCGGGGGTAGGAGGGCCGGGCCGACGGCCAGGGAGCTCCTCGCGCGAGATGCGCAAGGCCACCTCGCTCAGGAAGAAACCGCGGTGGGAATATTCACCCGAGGGCGGCGGCGGCGGCCCTCCGTTCAGGTCCGGACCGCTTCCGCTCCAGCCCACCTCAGCGTTGGGCGGCAGGTTCACCGCTGGCTGCGCGTACAGCTCCAGGCGCGCCACGGCGCGGTCGGCGGCCACCACACGTCCTGTGGAAATAAGGTCGCGCAGGGGGATGGCGAAGACTCCAGCATCCTCCGGGCCTTCGCCCACGTTCCGAACGCGCAGCTGCAGCGGTCGCGCATCGAAGCCATTCGTCATCACCACGAAGGAAGCATCGAAGACAGCGTAAAAGCCGCGGATCGGCGGCGTGTAGAGCACCCCGCGATCCGGAATCGCCGCTTCCACTTGGAGCAGCGGAGCGAATTCCAGCGGAATGGCCCGCGCCTGTGCAATCGCAGCCTCCGGCGCCGCTTCGCCGCGCGGCATCGATGTGGTTGCCAGGGCGCGAAGCAAAGGCTCCATCGCCGGATCGCGGCGTCCACCCCAAGGAAGCCCATTGGGTCGGAAGGCATAGACCAAGACCGAGCGCAGCCGAACTTGGTAGGGCCGGATCTCCACCCTCTGAAGCATCGTGCTGGCGTAGGCGTCGCGATCCATTCCGGAAGCGGCGGCCTGACGGAAGCCATCGGCGGCCGCTCTGAAGTCCTGGCGGGCCAGTCCCTGCTCACCTTGGTCCATGCCTGCCGCGTAGCGCAGCGGCGCCTCCGCGCGGCCGCCTGGGTGGATGTTGAGCGCCGCCTGGTAGGCCGCTGCCGCGTCACCCCAGCGGTGAGCTGCCAGCGCCAGGTCGCCTTCCTTCGCGTGCTGCTCGTACTGCGTCTCGAGCCACGCCGACTGTTCCTGACGGACCGCTTCCAGGCGAGCGCGGTGTGCCCCGTCAACGCGAGTGGCGAGCTCGAGCAGCTGGATCGCGGCGGGGAAATTCTGCTGACTTCGGAAGCGATCCACGTCGGTGTCCAAACTGGTGAGCACCTGCCCGCGCGCGCTCAGTGCCGCTTGGGCCACCTCGGGATCCTTGGAGACCGACACCGCCTTGCCGAGCAGCTCGAACGCCTTGGAGTAGTTGGCGCGACTGCCCTCATCGCGGCCCGACTGCACCCAGGAGAGCGCCACCGCTTTCGCTGCCACCCCCCGCAGGCTCGCCATGTCGCGGTTGCCGCCATCCAGGGAAAGTACGAAGTCCGCTTGCTCGAGCGCGCAGCTCCAGTCCGCCCCGCTTGCGCACGCCTGCGCCTTCTGCGAGGCCTGGTCGAGCGCGGCGGCTCGGGCCTTGTCGTACTTCTCGCGGAGCTTGACGTTGTTGGGCTCGCCTTCGACCGCCTGCCCATATTCGTAGAAGGCGGAGCGCCAATCGCCCACCGCCGCGGCGCTGTCGCCGTTCTTCTCGTGCGCGACGCACGCCACCGCAAGGCACAACAGAGCGGCACCGATCGACACTCGACGCATGAAACCCCCTCCTGGAAAGTCGCGGAAGACTACCAAGGTCGGGGCGGGATTCAGCGGTTCATAAGCGTAGCGCGCAGGGCGCACCCGCGCTCACCCGGCGACGATGCCTCGCCACACGGCGAGCAGCCCAGCCCGGAGGTCGTTCGCCGACGCGTCGGCCTTGTGGGTCGTTCCGTCCACGATGCCATCGGCGGCCCAGACCATCGAGCGACTCATCGAAAGGAGCTCCTCCTCGGAAACCTGGAGGAAAGGGCGGAGCACGTTCGCGAAGAAGCGGACCCACTCGTCGGATTCATCGATTTGCATCACAAATGCCGGCTCGCGTTCCTTCGCCTTGCGCACTGCCACGCGCAGCGAGTGGTCGCGGTGGGTGATCTCCGCGGCCAGCGCGCTCATCGCCTCGAGGAGGGCGGCGAGGCTGTTGGTTTCGAGCGCCTCGAGCCGGCCGCGAAACTCGCGTGCCTCCCGCTCCCAGGCGCGCTCCAGCACCGCGCTGAGCACCGAAGGCCAGTCGGGGAAATATTGGTACAGCGTCCCCGTGCTCACGCCGGCGCGCCGCGCGAGCGTGGCCATGTGGCAAAGCGACGGATCGCCCATCGCGAGGATCTGCTGAGCAGCGTCGAGGATGGCGTCGAAGGTGAAGCGAGAGCGTCGTTGACTCGGAGCTCGTCGGAGTTTGTTTCGTCGTCGCAAAAGCATCGGACCCAAGAGGGAAAGCGTGCGCCCCCCTGTTTGGGTGTCGCGTGATTTTCCTCAAGGTTTCGTCTCGTCTGGCGAGAATGGGGGTGCCGGTCTTCTTGGCAAATGGAATAGCTTCTGAATTCAAGTGCGTCACCGAGCGATGTTACGGTCCGCGCATGAAGGCCTTGGTCACCGGGGCGTCGGGGTTCATCGCCGGCTATTTGATCGAAGAGCTGCTCGCGAACGGCTACGACGTCGTGGGCCTGGACAATCACTCCAAGTACGGAGCGGTCGAGAAGAGCTACTCGCAAAATCCGAGGTATCGCCTGGTGGTTGGAGACGCCAAAGACGTCACCCTCTTGCGAACGCTCATAGCGGACTGCGACCAGAGCAACTTCAAGCTGATGAAGTGGCTGCCGCGCTACCTGCGCTGGTACACCGCGGCGTTTTCGGGGCAGCGGTCGAGGATCGTGACGTAGGAAACGCTCAGCGCAGAATGCCGCGCCACGCCGAGAGCAGCGCCGTCCTCAGCTCCACGACTGGCAGCTCGTCGCGCCGCAGCGCCCCGTCCAACAGTCCGTCGGCGGCCCAGACCATGATCCGTGCCGCTCCCAGAAGCTTTTCCTCATCCATGTCCACCCGCGGTTTCAGCGCTGCCGCCAGCGCGCTGGCGCACGACTCTGTGGCATCGACGGGGACCCCAGCGTCGCCCGCTTCCTCAAGTGCTTTCCGAAGCGCCAGATTGAGGCGGTGGTCGCGGCACGCCAGCTCGATCACCGCGGTCGAGAGCGCCTCGAGGAATGGATCGAGCGGCGCCTCCGGGAAGGCGTGAAGCGCGCGGTCGAGATCGCGCAGCAGCCGCGAGAAGGCACGGTCGGCGAGCGCCATGAAGACCGAGGTTCGATCCGGAAAGTACTGGTAGAGGGTGCCGGCGCTCACCCCCGCGCGGCGGCCCAGCCCCGACATCTGCAGCGCTGCAGTCCCTTCCCCGAGCACCAGCTGCTGGGCGGCATCCAGGATGGCTTCGAATGTGAACGATGAGCGCTCCTGACTGGGCTTGCGACGCAAATCTGCGCGGCGCCTCACCAGCATCGGATCGAGCTCCTCTGCCGGCTGGCCTCAGGGGTAAACGGCTTCCGGCCAGTTTCGCTGGGCGCTTGCCCGAGCGCTGCGTTCTGTCCGGAAGCGATGCTCATCGACGCTTCCCTCGACTCGCATGAGTGCTGCTCGACCCCATACTTAGGTTTCGCGATCTGCGCAGGCCCGGTTGCCCGGATCGCAGCGCCCGAGAAGGGGGATTCACATTTGAGAGTCGGTCCAATCTCGTGTTGTTCCCGAACGATGCGTTCGGGCGCACAAGGTGGGATTCGCTTTCGGTGAGAGAGTCAGCGCTTTGGAGCGCACCTTGGCTCGGCTTGAGCGCGTTGGGGGTGTGGGGGGAGCGGTGGGAGACCCCGGAGCGCTTCGCAACTTTCACCCGAGGGTGGCGAGTCCGTGGAGCAGGGTCGGCGACCCCTCAAGCCCGAAGAGTTGGCCCAGGGAAAGGGAGGCGATGCGGTGACGTTCACGGACGGCAGCCAGGTGGCGCAATGGACTCTCCCCCAAGGGAAGCTGCTCGTGACGCGCGCGGCAGCGGATCAGGCTTGGTCCGTGGTGGAGCTCAAGGGCAAATTTCGCTCGTGTTAGGGGGGCCCACCGCTCTCGTTGGGCCCGCTCAGACAATCGTCAGCAAGACGCCCATCATCGGACGCTGACCAGTCCGGAGACCATACCCTTCCACGCGGCGAATAGACCTCGGCTCGCGTCGTGGGTCGAAACTTCCGGGCGCCTCATCGCGCCCTCGAGGACGCCGTCCGCGGTCCAGACCATCATCTCGCAGAGCATGCGCAGCTGCTTCTCGTTGGAGTCAGCCAGGTGCGGGCGCAGCGCCTCGGCCAGCAGCTGGGCGCAGCGGGGGGGAGGAGTCGCCGCGGACTCAGGCGGGCGGGTGGGTCCGATCGAGTAGGCAAGCTCTGTCATCGAGGCGCTGATCTGCTCGAGCATCGCGATGAAGGACTCGGCGCGGGCTCGTCCGAAGAGCTTCTGAACCGCCTCGAAATCGCGCGCGCAGACCGCGTCCAGAACAGCTGCCAATCGGCGGAACCTCACTTGCCGGGCGATTGTACGCATTTCCTCCGGGCCGCGGCCTCGCGTGTCCCCGATTCTGCCGGCGGCGAGACAAACCATGGAATCTCGAAAGGAATTGGATCCGCCGCGGCCCCTTCGAGGCGTGGTGAACCACAAGCGAGGGGGGTCTCCGCCGGGGTCGGAGGCAGCCCGAGGAGCGTCCTTGCCAGCGTGAGAAGCTCTTGCGCCAAAAGCGGTTGAAGGGCGCCGCGCTCAGCGCGCACCGCACCGGCCCCAGAACGCAGGCCCGTCAAATTTCAGGGGCTTCCCTTGCATGTTACCCTCGCGCGTCCATCGCCATGGCCGCTGAGAAAGACCCACACGCACCTTCGTCCGAGCCTCGGCCTGCCGGACCCGAGCTGCGGCTTCTGGATCGCCGCGCCTTCGTCGGCTTCCCGCCGCTGGACATCGCGCCGGGCGTCCGGGTCACCGACTTCGCCCTGCAGATCCCGGACGTGACCTTCCCTTTCAACGTGACCGGCGGGCCGCAGCGCTACCAGAACAAGAAGCTGCAGTTCGGCTATCTGGACGTGTCGGTGGACGCGGAGCAGGTGCAGCGGCGCATCGCGGTGCTCGCTTCGCACCTGGTGGAGCTGGAAGAGCTGAAGCTGCATTTCAGACCCGGCTATCTCGAGGGCCAGGTGCGCCTCAAGACGGCGGACCGCACTCCGGTCACCTTCAAGGTCGCCTTTGACGGTGACGGCGAGCGACTGGCCGTCTACGTCTATGACATCCGGCTCTTCGGCTTCAGCGCCACGCCGGCTTCCCAGGTGCCGGTGTTGCTCTCGCGCGCGCTGCAGGCCGCCGCTGCGCTGCCGGAGATCGAGCTGCGCGGCGCCACCGGTTTCTTCGCGCGGGTGTTGCCGCCGTTGGCGCAAGCGGCGTCGGTCGCGCGCGGCTACAAGGTTCCCTTCCTCGAGGGAGCGCGCCTGTCGGCGGCGGATGTGTCCCCGCAGGGGCTGAAGCTGAGATTTGCAGCGGGGGGCCTGCCGCCGCCCTCGCCCCCGGACGAAGAGCTGATGCTCACCCTGGAGGGGGCGAGGGCCTTCAGCGACGCGGAGGAGCTGCTCGCACGCGGCAAGCTCGCTGAAGCGCGCGACGCGTACCTGCGCCTCGGCGATATTCAAGATGCACACCCTTTCGCGGCCGAGCGCCTCTTGACGCTGCTGGTGGCGGATCCTCAGGCACACGAGATGGCGCTCGACGTGGCCTCGAGCGTGTTGCGCCGGCGTGAGCGCAGCGCCACCGCTCTCTGGTCCGAGGCGGTGGTGCGCGAGCGTCGGGGTGAAAGCGCGCGCGCCGCGGAGCGTTATTTGAGCCTGTGCGGTCTCTCCCGGCGCAGTGGCGAGGAGGCGGCCGCCTTCTTCGCCGCGGAGTCGGCCGCCCGCGCCGCGCGCGACCAAGCACCGCAGATGGCGGTGAAGGCGTTGCATGAGCTGCTCGGTCTACGGCCGGATCACCTGCCGTCGCTCAAGGCGTTGGCGCGCGCGGCGGATCAGGCGAACGATCGCGCGGGAGCGGCCCGAGCGTACCGGCGTATCGCCGCGCTCGCCCGCGATCCGGGCGACGCGGCAGAAGCCCACGTTCATCTCGCCAGGCTCTCGGCGGTGACCGAGGACGACGTCGCGGGGGCGCGGCTCCATTGTGAGGCGGCGCTGCGGCTCGCCCCCGATCACCCGGAGGCGCTGTACCTCCTGGGTGAGCTCTGCCACCGCTCCGGCGAGCATTTGCGCGCGCTGAAGGCGTTGGATCGCTTGCGCGACGTGGGATTGGGACGTCACGAGCTCGAGCGGGTGGGCCGCGCGCATTTGCTCGCGGGTCAGGTGTGGGAAGCGGGGTTAGGCCAGCTGGAGAATGCGCTGTTGCGCTACCGCGAATCGGTGGCGCTGCTGCCGCATGCACCCGAGCCGCTCTTCCGGATGGCGCGGGTGGCCGAGGCGTTGGGCCGAGCGCAGGAGGCGCTCGCGGGGTATCAGCAGGCGGTGGAGCTGGCAGGTCCGTCCCCGCAGAACGACGACGTACGGCGCGCTGCACACGCGGCGCACCACGCGCTGGCGCGGCTGTACCGGATGAAGTTGCAGGATCCGGTCCAGGCCCGCTCGCATCTGGAGGCGGCTCTAGCGCTTGACGCCACCGACCGGGTGGCGCTGGGAGAGCTGATCCCAGCGTTTCGTGCCGGTGGCCGGGCCGCGGACCTCGCGGACGCCCTCGAGAAGGCGGCAGCGATCGCGGATGAGCAGACCCAGCGGGCTGCTGCGCTGGCCGAAGCCGGGGAGCTCTATCGATCGCGCCTCGGTCAGCCAGAGAAGGCAGAGCGACTCTTGAACGCGGCTGTCGAAGCCGACCCACGGCAGCGGCTGGCGCTCGAGGGACTGCTGGCGCTCGCCGAGGCGCGCCGGGACGGCGGACCGTTGGCCCGCTCTCTGAAGGCGCTCGCGGAGCTGGCGGTCGAGCCCAAGGACCGGGCGCGGTATCTGCGCCGGTTGGCGGTGACCGCGCGCGATCTCACCTTCGATCTCGAGCTGGCTGCCTACGCGCTCACTGAGGTGCTGAAGCTCGAGCCGGAGGACTTGGCCGCGCTGGGCGAGCTGTGCGTGCTGCAGCGCAAGCGCGGCGACGTCTCGGGCCTGGCGGCGGCGCTCGAGCAGCGCGCGCGGGCGGCAGAGGGTCACCGCGACTTTCGTCTGGCCGGAGCGGCGCTCCGCGAGCTGGCCCAGGTGCTGGAGGCGCGCCTCGGACGCGTGGGGGAAGCGCTGGTGGCGCTCGAGAAGGCGGCGCGGCTGGCACCTGACGCGGGAGTCCTTTCCGACCTCGCCGACTTGAGCCTGCGTTGTGAGCGGCCGGAGCATGCCCGTCGGGCGCTCGAAGATCTGCTCGCGCTCCTCCCCAAACACGCAGCGCCCGAGCGGATTGCCGAGGTGCGCGCGCGGCTGGGGCGCGCTTGCGAACAGCTGGGAGATCGCGCGGCCGCACGCAGACACTATGCGGAAGCCTTTCCGCTGCGCCGACTGGACGATGCGCTCGCGGCGCGGCTGGAGGTCCTCTATGCCGAGGACGGCGCCGAGGCAGACCTAGGTGAGCTGTGGGCATCGCGAGCGGATGCGCTCCTCGCCGCAGGACGCGCCGATGCGGCGGCGCCGTTGCTTCTGCGCAGCGCGGACGCGCTCATGCGCATCGGCCAGAAGGATGCCGCGCTGGTGAAGCTGAACGCGGCGCTCGACGCAGCTCCCGAAGGGGCGCTCGCCGGGGACATCCTCGAGCGTATGGCCGAGGTGGCGCTCCAGGTGGGAACGCCGCTCGACGCCGCTAAGCTCTACGCTCGGCGAGCTGGGCTCTTGCGAGACGCCCGGCAGGCGGCGGCCCTGTTCTGGAAGGCGGCCACCTTGGCGCTCGGGACGCCGCGCGAGGAGGCGTACCTCGAGGAGACCCTGGCCAAGGAGCCGGACTTTCTGCCGGCGCGGGCCCGCCGCGCAGAGAGGCTTCTCGAAGCCGCGCCGGCCCGGGCGCTCGAGGAGCTGGAGCGGATCCTGTCGGCCCCGCCCTCGCACCCGCAGGCCCCGAGTGTCGAGGAGCGCGCGCTCTATCTCAGGCGCGCGGCCGACGCAGCGGCGCGCGCCGGCCAGCCGGAGCGGGCGCTCAGGGAAAG
>JADMIO011006406.1_pt1 | contig 25825 bp, 18 predicted proteins | sample 8958161 | NCBI WGS metagenome assembly JADMIO01 (sample SAMN16585339, study PRJNA669376) | soil metagenome | isolation source: Crop rotation soil | place: USA: Cullars Rotation, Alabama | collected 2011 | reverse complement strand
GATTCGCAATGACGTCACGCAGCACCGCCACCGCCAGGTGCGTCTTGCCGACCCCCGGGGGACCCTGCAGGAACAGCCCGCGCTCGACGACCGGAAACCCTTCGGCGAGCCGCGTTGCGTGCTGCAGCGCGCGCGTCAGGTGTTCGTTGTAGGAGAGGTAGTTGGTGAAGTCGCAGTGCTGATAGCGCCGTGGGATGCGCGCGTCACCGAGCAGACGCGCCGCCAGGACCTGCCGCACGCAATCGCAACGTGTCACCTTCGAGATGCCGTCGACGATGATCGTCTTCCAGGTCGTGTCGTCGCAGATCCCGCAAGGCACGCAGCGAGTCTACCACCTACTTTCGACTTTCGACTTTCGACGCGTCACTTTCGGCATCATCCGATCGGTGCTTGACAAGATCCGTCGGCGAGGATTTGACGAGCGCGGTGGAGAGCCGCGCCTCCCAGTCGTCGATGCCGCGCGCGAGCTCGCGCTTGACATACTCCATGAACAGGTTGACCTCGCCCTGCATCTGCTCGATCTTGCGGCGCATGTTCAGGATGATCTCGACGCCGGCCAGGTTGACGCCGAGATCGCGCGTCAGCGCGAGGATGGTCTCCAGCTGCTCGAGATCCTCTTCTGAGTACAGGCGGGTGTTGCCTTCCGTACGCGACGGCTTCAGCAATCCTTCGCGTTCGTACAACCGCAGCGTCTGCGGGTGGATGTTGTACTTCTGCGACACGGCGCTGATCATGTAGTACGCCTTGCCGCGTTCCGCACGCTTCGCCACGTCTACTCCCTCACGTTCTCACCGTTGATGCGCCCGAACTCCCGCAGCAGCTCCTTCGAGCGCTCGTCGAGGATCCGCGGCAGCATCAACCGCACTTCCACCACCAGGTCGCCGCGGGCGGCACCTCGCGTCGAGTACGCCCCGCGCTCGCGCAGGCGGAACCGCTGGCCCGACTGCGTGCCCGGGGGCACACGCAGGCGCGCCGGACCCTCCGGGGTCGGAATCTCGATCCGCGCGCCGAGCGCCGCCTCGTGAACCGCGATCGGCACCACCATGTGAAGTTCGTCTCCCTCGCGGCGGAACACCGGGTGCGACGCGACGCGGACGGTGATGTACAGGTCGCCGGCCGGTCCGCCTCGCCCGCCGGCGTTCCCCATTCCCGACAGCCGGACGCGGTCGCCGTCACCGATCCCGGCGGGGATGCGAACCATCGCCGTCTCGGTCCTCGATTCCTGCCCGCTCCCCGCACAGGTGTCACAGGCACGTGGCCGCTGCTGGCCCGTGCCTCCGCACGACGTGCAGCTGCGCGAGAACACCATGTGCCCGCGCACGGTCCGCAGCCCCCCCGACCCCTGGCAGACCGCACACATCCCGGGTGCCGTCCGCGTCAGCCCGGACCCGTTGCAGCTGCGGCACGTCTCCCGGCGCGTCACCGTCACCGAACGCTCGACGCCAGCGAACGCGTCGTCGAACGAGAGCGTCAGCTCCTGATGCAGATCCTCGCCATGGTGCGGCTCCGCTGGCCGCGCGCCACGCTCCGAGAGCACTTCCGCCATCAGGTCGCCGAACGTCGCGGAGTAATCAGCGCCCCGCGACGAAAAGTCGAACCCTTCGAACTCGCTCGCGCGCCGCCGGCCCGGATCGGCGTGCGGGTGGCCCGAGTCATAACGCGAGCGCCGCGTCGGATCCACGAGCGTCTCGTAGGCCTCGAGGATCTGCCGGAAGCGCACCTCGGCCGCCTGGTCCCCCGGATTGATGTCCGGATGGAACCGTCGCGCGAGGCGCCGGTACGCGCGCTTGATGTCGCGTTCCGACGCCCCCTGAGCGAGGCCGAGCACTACGTAGAGATCCATGGCGATTCGTGAGTCACGATTCGTGATTCGTGATCCCGATTCACGAATCACGAATTGTTCGCTACTTGTCGTCGACGACCTCGGCGTCGATCACGTCGCCGGCGCCGTGAGGCGCCGAACCCGCCGAGCCCGCAGCACCACCGGCACCCGCCGAACCCTGTGACCCGGCACCTCCGGAACCGCCTGCCCCTTCGGCACCTCCGGAACCAGGAGCGGTGCCGGTTTGTTTGTAGAGCGCCTCAGCCATCTTGTGCTGCGCCTGCGTGAGCTGCTCCATCGCCGTGTTCATCGCGGCGATGTCGTTGGCATTCACGGCGGTCTTGAGGGCTTCGATGGCGGCTTCGACACTCGCCTTGTCCGAGGCAGGCACCTTGTCGCCCATGTCCGTCAGCGCTTTTTCCGCGCCGTAGACCGCCTGGTCGGCACGGTTGCGCGTCTCGATCTCCTCGCGGCGCTTCTTGTCATCCTCGGCATGCGACTCGGCATCCCTCATCATCCGGTCGACTTCGTCCTTGCTGAGGCCGCTCGATGCGGTGATGGTGATCTTCTGTTCCTTGCCGGTCCCGAGATCTTTCGCCGACACGTTGACCATCCCGTTGGCGTCGATGTCGAACGTCACTTCGACCTGCGGCACGCCGCGAGGCGCCGGCGGGATGCCCACCAGCTGGAATCGTCCGAGCGTCCGGTTGTCGCGCGCCAGCGGGCGCTCGCCCTGCAGCACGTGCACTTCCACGCTCGTCTGACTGTCGGCAGCGGTCGAGAACGTCTCGCTCTTGCGCGTCGGGATCGTCGTATTGCGGGGAATCAGCGTCGTCATCACGCCGCCGAGCGTCTCGATGCCGAGGGAGAGCGGCGTCACGTCGAGCAGCAGCAGGTCCTTGACCTCGCCGGCGAGCACGCCGGCCTGGATCCCGGCGCCGATGGCCACGACTTCGTCAGGGTTGACCCCCTTGTGCGGGTCCTTGCCGAACAGGTCCTTGACGATCTGCTGGACCTTCGGGATGCGCGTCGAGCCGCCGACCAGGACGACCTCGTCGATCTTGCTCAGGTCGACGCCCGCGTCACTCAGCGCCTGCTTGGTGGGACCGACCGTCCGCTGCAGCAGGTCGTCGACGAGCTGCTCGAACTTCGAGCGCGACAGCCGCATCTGCAGGTGCTTCGGTCCGGACTGATCGGCGGTGATGAACGGCAGGTTGATGTCGGTCTCCATCACCGTGGAGAGCTCCATCTTCGCCTTCTCCGCCGCTTCCTTCAGCCGCTGGAGAGCCATGCGGTCCTTGCTCAGGTCGATGCCGTCGCTCTTCCGGAACTCCGCGATGATCCACTCGATGATGCGCTGATCGAGGTTGTCGCCGCCCAGGTGCGTGTCGCCGTTGGTCGCCTTCACTTCGACGACGCCCTCACCCACTTCGAGGATCGAGATGTCGAAGGTGCCGCCGCCGAAGTCGTAGACCGCGATCGTCTCGTCCTTCTTCTTGTCGAGGCCGTACGCCAGCGCCGCCGCGGTCGGTTCGTTGACGATGCGCATCACCTCGAGGCCGGCGATCTTGCCGGCTTCCTTCGTCGCCTGGCGCTGGGCGTCGTTGAAGTAGGCAGGGACGGTGATGACCGCTTTCGTGACCGACTGACCGAGATATTCCTCAGCGGCCTGCTTCAGTTTCTGCAGGATCATCGCGGAGATCTCCGGCGGGGCGTATTCCTTGTCGAGCGCCTTGACGCGAACGTCGCCGTTCGAGGCCGAGATGACCTGATACGGGACCATCTTCATTTCCTCGTTCACTTCCGTGAACCGGCGCCCCATGAAGCGCTTGATCGAGAAGATGGTGTTCTCCGGATTCGTCACCGCCTGGCGCTTGGCGACCTGGCCCACGAGCCGCTCGCCGGTCTTCGTGAAGGCGACCACCGAGGGCGTCAGGCGGCTGCCTTCCGGGTTGGTGATGACCACGGGCTCGCCGCCCTCCATGACCGCCACCACGGAGTTGGTCGTGCCGAGGTCGATGCCGATGATTTTGCTCATTGTCTTTTCGCGTCCCTATCTGGCAAAACGCCTTCGCGGCGTTTCGCTACTCGTCTGGCAAAACGCCTTCGTAGCGTCTCGCTACTCGCCTGCAAACGCCTTCACGGCGTTTCGCTTTGCATTTAGGCCGAATTCATTATTATCAAATCTGAGTGACACACAGTCAACCTTAGCCAATACAGAGCGCTGACGCGCGTCGGGCGTCGGTTGAGGCCCGCCACGGCGCGGCTGACCAGCCGCGCCGTACGGGTGTCCCCTTTATACTGGCTGCACATGTCGGAACAGCCGGTGGCGCAGCCGGTCCCGCCGCGGCCGCGGGTCAAAGTTGTCCTGCGAGTGGCCCAGCAGGCGGGCCTTATCGCTCTGTTCCTGGCGGTGGCCCTGGTGGGCACCATCTGCGGCGTGCTCTTCGCGTATGCCGGCGACCTTCCCGAAATCAGCGCGCTCGACCAGTACCGTCCCAACACCATCACCCGACTCCTCGCCAAGGACGGGCGTGAGATCGGTACCTTTGCCACCGAGCGGCGCGTCGTCATCGGCTACGACGACATCGCGCCGGTGCTGCGGCAGGCCGTCATCGCCACCGAAGACGCCGGCTTCGAACGTCACTTCGGCCTGAGCATCAAGGACACGGCGCGAGCGGTCGCGATGGACCTGCTCACCGGCGAACGCAAGGGCGCCAGCACCATCACGCAGCAGGTGGCGCGGGATCTGTTCCTGCGCGAGTACATGCGCCAGGGGGGCGTCTATGCCCGCAACGGGCTCGAAGGGCTCGAGCGCAAGGTGAAGGAATGGCTGGTGTCGCTGAAGATCGAGCGGCGCTACACCAAGCGCGAGATCTTCACGCTCTACGCCAACCAGATCTATCTGGGCCATGGTGCCTACGGCGTCGAGGCCGCGTCGCACCTCTACTTCGACAAGCCGGCCAAGGAACTGAACCTGGAAGAAGCGGCGGTCATCGCCGGCATCATCCAGTCGCCCGAGCGCCTCAGCCCGTTCGCGGATCCCACCCGCTGCCTCGCGCGGCGCAATCAGGTCCTGCGGCGCATGGAGGAGGAGCAGTTCATCTCCCCCGAGGTCTCGCAGGAAGCGCAGGCGCGCCCGCTGGTGCTGCAGGGGCAGCCGACTCCCGACCGGTCCGTCGCGCCCTACTTCATCGAAGACATCCGCAAGGGACTCGAGCAGAAGTACGGCGCGAAGGCGCTCTATGAAGCCGGCCTCCGCGTGCAGACGACGCTCGACACCGATCTTCAGGAAGTGGCGAACATCGCCGTCGAGCGCGGGCTGCGGCGTCTCGACAAGCGCCGGAGCGGCTACCGGAAGCCCGCCCGCAACGTGCTGGCCGAGGGTCAGACCATCGAACGCTTCATGACCGACCGCTGGACCAGGCCCATTCTTGCCGGCGACATCGTCCCCGCGATTGTCACGGCTGCGACGCCGGCCGGCGCGCACGTCCGCATCGGCACCGACGACGTGGAGCTACCCAAGGCCGGGTATGCCTGGACGCGAAAGGCCTCTGCTGCCGACCTGTTCAAGGTCGGCGATCTGATCGAGGTTGAAGTCGGCAGCGTCGATGGCGGACGGCCCGGCGCCCTCAAGCTCGAACAGGTGCCGCAGGTGGAAGGGGCGCTGCTCGCCATCGACAATCGCACCGGGCAGATCCGGGCGATGGTCGGCGGCTACAGCTTCGCGCGCAGCAAGTTCAATCGCGCGACCCAGGCGCGCCGGCAGGTCGGCTCGCTCTTCAAGCCGATCGTCTACACCACCGCCATCGACCGTGGCTTCACCCCGCTTTCCGTCTTCATCGACGCGCCGGTGTCGTTCGATGCCGGAGCCGGTCAGCCGGCGTATCAGCCGCAGAATTACGACCGCAAGTACGAGGGCCCGGTGACGCTGCGCCGTGCGCTCGAGCAGTCGCGCAACATTCCCGCCGTGAAGGCGATGGACGAGATCGGCCCGAAGAACGTCGTGACGTACGCGAAGCGCTTCGGCCTGAGTGGCGACTACCCGCCGTATCTCTCACTGGCGCTTGGCGCGGCGGAGTCCACGCTCGAAGACATGACCAGCGCCTATTCGGCGTTTCCGAACAGCGGGGTGCGGATGCAACCCTATTCGGTGCTGAGCGTGGCGGACCGCGACGGCAACCTGCTCGAGGAGAACCGGCCCGAGCCGCACGAGGCGATTCGCGCCGACACCGCCTTCGTCATGACGAACCTCCTCCGCGGCGTCGTCCAGCGCGGAACCGCCGCCACCGCGGCCGCGCTCGACTGGCCCCTGGCGGGCAAGACCGGAACGATGGACGAATACACGGATGCGTGGTTCGTCGGTTTCGATCCGAACATCACCGTCGGCGTCTGGCTTGGCTACGACACGAAGAAATCACTCGGCTCCGGGGAGACAGGCGCGACGGCGGCGCTGCCGATCTGGATCGAGTTCATGAAGGCCTATATCGAGAAGCGGGGCGATCGGAAGATGCCGCCGCAGTTCGAGCCGCCAGGCAACATCGCCTTTGTCACTCTCGATTCCGGCATCACCGAGGCATTCATCAACGGCACGCAACCCGGTAGTGGCGAGGAGTCGGCTGTCCCTGCAGCGACCGTCGAACCATCGGCGCCACCGCCCGTCGCGCCTGCCGCCCAACAGTGAGGATTTCCGTCATGCGTCTGATCATCGTTGCCGCTGCGCTCACGACGCTTGGGGTTGTGATGAGTGCACCGCTCCTGGCACAGCAGGTGTCGAAGCCGGAGCTGCCCGGGGTGCGGAACTACGCAAAGCTCGAGACGACCGTGGCGTGCGCCGGCGCGATCAGCGCCGAGCAGGCGGTGCCGGCGATCAAGAAGGAAGGCTTCACGTCGATCATCAACCTCCGTGAAGCAACCGAGCCCGATGCCAATGTCGATCAAGAAGGGGCACTGGCGAAGCAGGCGGGACTGAAATACTTTCACGTCCCGTTCAACGGCGCCTCACCCGATCCAAGAGCGGCGGACGCCTTCATCACCGCGATCACCTCACCGGGCGCCGAGCCGGCGTTCATCCACTGCTCCGGCGGCAACCGCGCCGCGACGATGTGGATGATCAAGCGGATGGTGGTCGATCACTGGGATGTGGAGCGGGCGACGAAGGAAGCGATGTCGCTCGGTCAGACGAGCGCGCCGCTGCGGCAGTTCGCGATCGACTACGCCAGGAGTCATCAAAGGTAGCGAGCGGAGGGAACGGAGAAGAGCTTCACCGAACGGAGAAGAGCTTCACCACAGAGAAACGAAGGAACAGAGCTAGTTCCTCTGTGGTGAGGCTCTTCTCCGCTACCTCGACGCGCCGGCACTCAGGTACGCGCGGGGTGTCTCTTCCTCCAAATCACGCAACTCTCGTAGATCGCGGCGACCACCAGCAACACGCCGCCGACCCACATCAAGGTCTGCATCGGGTAAAAGAATCCGAACATGATGACCGGCACGAGGATGAGCCCGTCCATCAGCAGGAGCGAGAGTCCACTCTGCTTCAGGTCGACGAACGAGTCCAGGTAACAGTGGTTCTCGATCAGTGCGCGCCAGGGATGCACGGGCTCCGCATGCTCCGTGCTGGTGACGATATCGTCGAGGTTCCGATGGGCCAAGAGTCACCTCCAGGTGAGTACGGGGCGACGGGGGAGCAACGGTCCGCAGCTCGGCAGACTATGAGGCGTAACTATACGCCTCCGACGAACCTGGTCAATCTCAACCTGCGGCGTCCATCGCCGCTTCCAGGTAGTCCGCCACCGCGTGCCAGGTCGGGACGTCTACTGCATATGTAGACGCCACGAACTCCGCCACGGCTTCGGGCCACTGGCGCCGCCGCTGCCAGTTCCGCTTCAAGTCGGCCAGCAACTCCTCGTCGTCACCAAACTCTTCACGCAGTAAGGCTGCCATTCTGCGGCCGAGGTCGCGTCCAGAGTCACCCCTGGGGTCCGTCCCTAGGAGCGCCCGGGCCTCGCTGAAGAGACGCAGGCGACTCGGACTCGCCCGCTGGGGCACCCTGGCTTCAGGAGACTGACGGCTCCGTGCCAGCACCATCGCACCGGTGGCGTTGACGATGAAGCGCAGAATCCGGTCGGTGTCGTACGCATCGAAGAACGGCGGGCGCGTTTCCGGTTTCATCGCCCAGTCGCGCCATGCCCTGGTGAATGCGCGCCGTACCGCCGGGTCCTTCCCGATGTCTGATTCGACGAGCGCATTCCAGCGCTCCAGCAGCGCCTGCGCCTCCGGCGCGGACGGAGCCGCGCCGAGCGACTGTTCCACCTCGCCAAGCAGCGCCCGCCATTCCTCGCCCGGCCAGTCGGGATGTTCGCTGCGCCAGTGCACGAACACCTCGTCGTCGAAGAACACCTTGAGTACGTTGTCGTTGTTCTGCATCTCGATCGCCTCGATCAGTGCGCGCAGGATGTCGGCGTCCGTGCTGCCGCCCGCCTGGTGACGACGCCCCGCCTCGTCGATCGCCTCGATCGCGCGATCGACCGCCTGACGCTTGAGCGCCAGCACCGCACGCTGCGAACGCAGGACCTCCCCGAGCGGCTGCGAACGACCTTGCAGCAGTGGCGCGATCTCCTTGAGCGGCACGCCCACCAGCTTCAAGGCCGCGATTCGGGCGAGCCGCTGCAGATCGGCATCCGTGTACACGCGATAGCCGGCTGCCGTCCGCTGCGGACGCAACAGGCCGAGACGGTCGTAGTGATGCAGCGCCTTGACGGTGACGCCGGCGAGTGCAGCGAATTGCTGGATGCGGTAAGTGGCAGCCACGGACGTAGGCCGGGATCGCGAAGCGGTCCCGGGTTATCGGCGTTGTCGGCCGGGCCTCGTGCAGCAGGCCCGGCGAGGAAGAGGATGCACTCTCCCCCAGGGGCAGGCTCAAGCGCTAATTCGTCGACGCTGCCGCAGGCTTCAAGATGAGCTTCTGGATGCGCCAGTTCAGGACTTCGGCGACATACAGTTCGTTCTCCGACGGGCAGGCCATCTCGTGGACCCAACCGAACTGCTTCGGCTGCTTGCCGGCCTTTCCCAGCATCCCGACGATGCGGCCATCAAGCGTGACCTTGTAGATGCGCCCGGGGAACGCGTCGGCGATATAGAGATATTGCGTCGCGCCTGGCGTGATGCACACCGCCCAGGGTGAGCCCGCCTGGAACTGCGGCGTGCTCTGCGCGGTGATCGGGTTGCCAATCGCCGGTTGTGCGTTGGGCGGCACCGGCACGGTGATCTTGATCTGTCGCAGCAGCTTCCCGCCGGTGTCGAACACCTGCACCCGCCCGTTGCCACGGTCGGCCACATACAGGTTGCCAGCGGCATCCGCGGCGATCGAGTGCGGCGTGTTCAATTGACCCGGTCCTGCGCCCGGCTCACCGAACGTTCCCACCCAGTCACCGTTCTTGTCGTACTTGGCCACACGCGCGTTGATGTACCCGTCGCTGATGTAGACGTTCCCCGCCGGGTCCCACGTGACGTCGGTCGGCTGGCGGAAGTTGCCGTCGATTGGCGCGAGCGGCGGAGTCACCCGTTCCCACGGCTCGGCCTTGTCGGACGCTTCTTTCTTGCGGCCGAACACCATCGAGACGCGCCCTTCCGGGGTGAACTTCACCACCATGTCCGAGCCCTTGTCGACGATCCAGATGTTATCGGCCTTGTCCACGCGGACGGTATGCGCGTACGCCATCGCGTACACGCCCTTGCCGATCTCCCGGATGAACTTCCCGTCCGGACCGAACTCGAGCAGTTGCGCCGCCAGCGCACCGAACGCCGGGCCGCTCACGTTGCCGCGATGGAACACGAAGATGTGCTTCTTCGAATTCACCGCCACGCCCGCGACCTCTCCGAGGTACATGCCGTCCGGCAGCTGCAGGACGGACGCAGACTCGAACGGGATCTCAGGGACCTGTTGCGCGGGTGCAGGGGCGGCGACGCACAACGCCATGACGGCGAGAAGGAGGGTCTTCATGCGGCAGGATTATACAAATTGCAATGTTCGATTTGAGGATTTGAGCAAGGAATTCAGCAGGTGGTCATTTGGGAAATTGGATCCCATTTGATCATTGGGGAATCTGGTGGGCTCACTCGCTCGCGCAGCGGCACCGGCGTTGCCCTGAGCGCGTCTGCCATGAGTCGAGCCGAGGATCTTCAGACCTCAATTGCGATTGAACCGCTGCTGGCAGAAGCGATCGAACTCGCCAAGATTTTCAACGCCGCCGCCCGCACGGCGAGGAAGCGGCGCGGCGCCAAATGACCAAATCATCAAAATGATCAAATGGCTCCAATGGGCAAATGCGCACACATCCAAATCAAATGCTCAAATCGCCCATCGAACTTTGCCAATCTAGTCCTCCTCCTCCCCCGTCACCCCTTGTCCCAGCGTTCCGCTCGCCTTCTGCATCAGGTAGACCTTGATGAACTCATCGAGGTCGCCAGCCAGGACCTTGTCTACATCGCCGCGCTGCACTTTGGTGCGATGGTCCTTGACCATCTGGTACGGCTGCAGGACGTAGCTGCGAATCTGGTGGCCGAAGGCGATGTCACGCTTCTCGCCGCCAAGTTGTTCCAGCTTCGCCTGCTGCTCTTTCATCTTCAGGTCGAACAGGCGTGACTTCAGCACCTTCATCGCGTGGGCGCGATTCTTGTGCTGCGACCGCTCGTTCTGGCAGGAGACGACGAGGCCGCTCGGCAAGTGCGTGATGCGGACGGCGGAGTCGGTGACGTTGACGTGCTGTCCGCCGGCGCCGCTCGACCGATAGGTGTCGATCCGAAGATCCTTCTCGTCGATCTCGATCTCGTCGTCGTCCGCCAACTCGGGCCAGACGTAGACGGAAGCGAACGACGTGTGACGCCGCGCCGCCTGGTCGAAAGGCGAAATGCGCACGAGGCGGTGTACGCCGGCCTCGGCCAGCATCAGGCCGTAGGCGTAGTCGCCGGTCACGCTGAAGGTGATGCTCTTGATGCCGGCCTCGTCACCCATCTGCTCGTCGAGCACCTCGCGCCTGAAGCCACGACGGTCGGTCCACTTGACGTACATGGTCGTGAGCATGAGGGCCCAGTCCTGTGACTCGGTCCCGCCAGCTCCCGGATGGATGGTCACGATGGCGTTGGCGCGATCGTGCTCACCGCCGAGCATCTTCTTGGTCTCGGCCGCCTCGATCTCGGATTCGTATCCGGCGAGCTCGCGCTGGAGGTCGCTGGTGACGTCCTCGCCCGCGTCGGCAAACTCGATCAGCACGCCGATGTCGTCGCCGCGCCGTCTCAGCGAGCCGCGCAGCGCCTCGTCGTCCTCCAGCCGCCGGCGCCGCTGCATGACTTTCTGCGCACCAGCCTGGTCGCTCCAGAACCCGGGCTCTTCTACCTTGCGGTCGATCTCCGCGAGCTGCTCTTCGAGCTTCGCACCCTCAAAGATACCTCCGCAGTTCGGCCGCGCGCCGGCTCAGGTCCACGTGCTTCTTCAGGAGATCGTCGAGTTCCAGCGTCGCCACGTTATCGCCTCCACAACACCAGTGCGGCAATCAGCGTCAGCGCCAGGCATCCCGAGCCGGCCACGTCGCCAATCGCCGAATAAATCGTCCGGCTGGTCAGGAACCGTGCCTCCTCGACCAGACCGGCCTGTTCAAAGATAGCCGATTGGCGGACCACCCGTCCGTACGGATCGACCAGGCCGCTAATCCCTGTATTCGCCGCTCTCGCGAGGTACCGCCCTTCCTCGATCGATCGCATCGCCGCCATCTCGAAGTGCTGGTACGGCGCCGAGGAGTGCCCGTACCAACCGTCGTTGGTAATCGTCGTGAGCAGTTCACTGCCCTTCTCGACGGCATCCCGCATCAGCGACGGATAGACCACCTCGTAGCAGATCGCCGTGCTGACCGCGTGGCCGGCGACCGGCAACATGACCATCGACTCGCCTGCCGAAAAGTCGGTGAAGCTGTCCACCAGCGGCCGGATGAAGAAGAACCACTTGCGCAGGGGCACGAACTCGCCGAACGGCACCAGGTGGATCTTCCGATAGACCGCCGCTGTCGTCCCGTCGGGTTCGATCTGGTAGGCGGAGTTGTAGATCTGGTACTCGGCGCCGCGTTGGATTTCCTCGTCGCTGCCGAGGAGAATCGGGACCTTCACCTCCCGCGCCAGCATCCTGATCTGCTCGCTGCGCTCGTCGCGATCGAACTTGAACGGGATGGACGACTCCGGCCAGATGACGAACTGGGCACCCCGGCGCACCACATCGCGCGTCATCGCGAGGTTGGTCGTGAAGATGCGGCGGGCCTGCTGCGGATCGCTGTCCGCCGCCAGCTTGGCCTCCTGCTCGATGTTCGGCTGGATGATGCCGACGCGGATCGGCGATCCTTCACGGGTCAGCGACCCGTCCCGGATGCGCCAGGTGCCCCACGCCGCGATCGACGCCAGCACGACGGCGGCAACCGCGACGGCAGTCAGACGCGACCGGCCGGTTCTCAGCAGCGCGAATGCCGCGGTGGCGTTGACATAGGCGACGAGCGCGGACAATCCATAAACGCCGAGGACGCTGGCCAGTTGTGCCACCGGGAGCAGCTCGACCTGGCTATTGCCGAGCGGTATCCATGGAAAGCCGCCGAGCATGACGCCGCGGAGGAATTCGCCCCCCACCCAGCCAATCGGGGCAAAGAACAAACCGCGCGCACCAAGCCTGGCGATTACCCGGCTGGTCACGAGCAGCCCGACCACGTGATAGAGCGACAGGTAGGCGGACATCATCACCACGCCGATGGCCGCCACCGCAACCGGGACGTCGCCAAAAGTCACGATGACGGCGCCGGTCCAGTACACGGTGCCCATGAAGAACACCATGCCGGCAATCAGCGACAGGATCAGGGCGCGAAAGGGGGCGATGCCGCGCAGCGGTCCCGGACGGGCGGTCCAACCCGTAAACGCCAGCAACAGCGGGACGAGCGCGATCCACGCGAAGGCGGGGTGGCCGTATTTGGGAAAGCTCAGGGCGAGCAGCGCGCCTGAGATGAGCGCGAGGGTGTAGTCCAAACGATTGACTCTAGCACGCGGTCCCCGCCCGTCAGGCGCAGGTCAGGAGTCCTCAAGGGTAGGGCCTGGCGGGCACCGACGATCGCGCCTCGCTGCGCATGATCATCGGCACGTAACTGACAGCGATCGCGCTCAGGATACCGAGCGCGGCACGTCACTGCTTCAGGCAGGTCACGATATGCCGGCGCTCGCTGCCGTCGCGCTCGACGGCTACTCCGGTGATGCCCAGCTCGAAGCCGGGGCACTCCGACTCGAACTGCCGCGCCCGCTGGAGGTAATGCAGGATGCCGATCGTGTCGCGAGTAATCCGCTCCCCGGGCATGACCAGCGGCATGCCGGGCGGCGTCTGGACAATGGGCGTCGCGACGATCCGATCGGCGAGCTGATCGATCTCGACGGACTCCACGCAGCCGCGAACGAACTGGTTGTGCGCATCGGCCGGCCGCATCGCAATCTCGGGGAGCCGTCCGTAGATGTCGTCGTGCCCGCCGGCGAGCTTGCCGCACGCGGTGTGCACGCGCGCACAGAGATCCTTCAAGCCCAGCGAACCGTACTGCTGCGGCGAGTCGCTGACGACGTGCGGCAGCACGTCCCGCATCGGTACGTTCCGCTCGTAGAAGTCGCGGAATGCCAGCAATTCGGTAATGAGCGTGCTCCACCGCCCCTCAGGAATCCCCGCTGAGAACGTGATCCGGAAGGTATACATGCCGGATCGTTCAATCTCGATCCCGCGCGAGATGAGGAAGGCGGTGACGATCGCCGCAGGAATTCCGTGACCCGAGCCACGGTCGTCGCCACGGAACCCCGGCGTGAGCAGGGTGACCTTGACGGGATCGAGCAGAACGTCCTCCGGCAGCGTGGTGCCGAAGCCGTGCCAGCGATCCCCCGCGTTGAGGCGCCATCGCGTCGGGTCGGCGACCGGATATTCGGCCAGGGCCGGCGGCTGCCAGAGCGAAAACCACCATTGCCCCGGCGACGTCCGCTTCACGGCGGCTACCGCCCGGCGAAACGCGAGCGCTTCGTCAACCGCCTCCTCGACGATCGCCCGTCCCGCCGGCTGCTCCATCATCGCGGCCGCGACGTCGCAGGACGCCAGCACGGCATATTGCGGCGAGACGAGTTGAAGGGCGGCGGCCTGCTCGATCGGGGCGAAACGGGCCGGCTGTGTCGCCGGCTCGAGAAAGTGCAGCATCGCCCCTGGCGCGAGCGCCGCCAGCCCCGCATGCGTGGCGTGCGTGGCACAGGTCAGCGCCCGTCGCGCGCGCTTGGGCACGCCGGACGCCGTCGCCATCGCATGATGGGCCGAATAGAACTCGTGGAAGCCGGCGTACCCGAGCCATCGCTCCTCGAGATGCAGCACGTCCACCGCGTCGCCGACGGTGTTCTTGATCGTGTCGACGTTGTAGCAAACGCCATCGGGCGTCGAGTTCGTCAGGGCCAGCAGGCGGAGGCGGCCGCTCGCGCCGGCGGCGATGGGCCCCAGCGCCGCCATCTTCTGCTGCATCCATTGCGGCGTCAGCTGGTCGCGCGTCACCGGCCCGAGGAGGCCGAGCGCGTTGCGCGAGGGCTGCAGGTAGATCGGGAAGGCACCCGTCCGGATGATCGCCTGCAGCACCGACATGTCGCTGCTGCGATCGCAGGCGACGAAGTCGTCGCGCGCGACGGTGCCCTCCCACAGGATCTGGTTTGCGATGGTGATCCCGCCGGCCACGAACAACGTGCGGTCGCTGCCGAAGATCCGCGCGGCGTTGCGCTGCGCCGCCGCCACCGCACCGGTCGTGGTCGTCGGCGAGCCGAGCTCCGGCACCGGTCTCGGCATGTCGGTCCGCAAGAGGTTCTCGCCGAAGAATTCGTAGAACACCCGGCCAACCGGGCTCTTGCGGAACGCCACGCCGCCGCCGTGGCCGGACCGCGGCCACGTCGCCGAGCCACGCTGGGTGTATGCGGCCAGGGCCTTGAACATCGGCGGCAGCAGCCGCTCGAGATAGAGTTGCGCCGACTGGCCGATCGCTCGCGCCAGGTGCTCTGGCGCGTCCTCGTGCAGCTGGAAAAACGCCTGCGTGTGCTTGAGCACATCGGTCGGGACCGATTCGACGCCGCGCTCATCGCCAATCAGGAAGATCGGCACCCGCGTATTCCGCCGCCGCGTGACGGTCAGGAGATCCTCGAGCGCCGCCCACTGGCCGTTGCCCGACTCGGCATCGTCCACCGAAATCAACAACGACGATTCGTTGTGGTAGATCCTGGCCAGCCGCCGCGCGTCCTGGTAACCGACACCCGTGACGACGCGGAAGCCCTGTTGGCCGAGGGCATCGGCCAACTGCTTCACGGCACGGCCGGCTGCGTGCTTGCCGTCAAAGTGTTCCCCAATGATGACGATTGGAAACGCCTGCTGGAACATGGTGTTGCTCGTAATCACGCCCATGTGTGCTGCCGAAGCCTCGTCGGCGTACAGCCCAGGAAGCACACCAGGGTCGCGATCCGGGGGGCGCGCCTGGCCATGGGATGACAATACGAAGGCACCCTGAAGGGGACTATGCGCATCCGGCGGGAGTGGTCACCCTTTTCTGACAGGTCGCGCCCGATGCGGACAATCACGCGGCGCCAGCCGCCGTCCGCGTCTCGAGCCGCTTGCCGGTCTCCAGCATCTTCTCCGCGTTGGTCGTGGCGAAGACGTGCATGATGCGGGCAACGATGCCCGTCCAACCGGTCTGATGACTGGCGCCGAGTCCGGCGCCGTTGTCGCCATGGAAGTACTCGTAGAAGAGCAGGAGGTCCCGCCAGTGCGGATCGGCCTGGAACTTCTCCGCGCCGCCGTACACCGGCCGCCGACCGGTGTCGTCCTGCAGGAACATGGCCGTCAGCCGCTCCCCAATGTCCTCAGCAACCTCGTACAGGTTCATCAGGCGGCCAGACCCGGTCGGGCACTCGATCTTGAAGCTGTCACCGTAGTACGCGTAGTACTGCAGCAGCGCCCGAACAATGAGCCCGTTGACCGGCATCCAGATCGGCCCGCGCCAGTTCGAGTTGCCGCCGAACATGCCCGAGTCCGACTCCGCCGGCAGATACGAGACGCTGTAATCCTGGGTGCCGACGCGGACCACATATGGATGCTCGGCGTGGTCGCGCGACACTGACCGGATCCCGTACGGGCTGAGGAACTCGTGTTCGTCGAGCATCCGGCTCAACACGCGGCGCAGCTTGTCCTCACTCAGGACCGACGCGAGCATGCGGCCATGCTCACCCCGCTGTTTCGGGTCGTGGATGAAGGCCGTGAGCTCAGGGCGCGCGTCGAGGAAACTGCGGACGCGTGGCGCCATCTCGGGATACTTCTTCAGCGTCTCACCCTCGAAGACGGTCACCGCACACAACGGCAGCAGGCCGACCATCGACCTGACCTTCAACCGGTGCGCGCTGCCATCGGGCAGCCGCAGTACGTCGTAGAAGAAGCCGTCTTCCTCATCCCACATCCCGACGTTGTCGCCGGCGTGCACCAGGGAGGCGGCAATCCAGAGGTAGTGCTCGACAAATTTCAAGGACATGTCGAGATAGCTGGGACGGAACATCGCCAGCTCGCTGCAGATCTCGAGCATGTTCTGGCAGAACAGCGCCATCCACGCGGTGCCGTCGGCCTGCTCGAGGTAGCCACCGGTCGGCAGCGGTGAGCTGCGGTCGAAGACGCCGATGTTGTCGAGGCCAAGGAAGCCGCCCTCGAAAACGTTGTTGCCGGTGCGGTCTTTGCGGTTGACCCACCAGGTGAAGTTGAGGAGCAGCTTATGGAAGGAGCGCTCGAGCCAGTCGAGGTCCCCTTCCCCGCGCTGGGCCTTCTCCAGGCGATAGGTGAAGATCGTCGACCACGCGTGCACCGGCGGATTGACGTCGCCGAAGTTCCATTCGTACGCCGGAATCTGCCCGCTTGGGTGCAGATAGCGTTCCTGCAGCATGAGATCGAGCTGCTGCTTGCCGAAGTCCGGATCGACGAGCGTCAGCGCGAGGACGTGGAACGCCAGGTCCCAGGCCGCGTACCAGGGGTATTCCCACTTGTCCGGCATCGAGATCACGTCGGAGTTGTGCATGTGGTGCCACTGGTCGTTGCGTGGCGCCCGCTGGCGACGCGCGGTGAACGGCTTCGCTCCCCGCTCACCGAGCCAGGTGTCCACGTTGTAGTTGTAGAACTGCTTGGACCAGAGCATGCCGGCGAGCGCCTGGCGCATCACGTTGGTCCGATCGGCGTCGAGCGACGCCGGGATGACGCCTTTATAGAACTCGTCAGCCTCGCCGAGCCGGTTTGCGAACAACGTGTCGAACGTCGCGCCGAAGGCATCGCGCTGGGCGATCGCGAGCGTGTCGCCGAACGTCTCGGATTCACTCAGCCGGAAACGCAGCGTGTGCGACGCCCCAGGATCGATCTCCACCAGCTGACGGGCGGCCACCTTGGTTCCCCGCTGCTCGGGGTTGACCGCGCCGGTCTGGCCATCGACGACATAGCGGTGAATGCCATCCTTCGTGTACGCGCTCTCGTTCGTGCCGAGCCCCAGACGCTCGGCATTCGTCTCGTTCTCGGTGAAGAGCCACTCGGGCGCCGCGTCACTCAGGAGGTAGAACTCGCCCATCTCGGGGTGCCGGGCCACCACCGCGTTGCCGCCTGCCTTCCACAGCCCTGGCCGGCCGGTCGGATCGCCCCACGACCAGGTATTGCGAAACCATAGCGTCGGCAGGAGGTGCAGCGTGGCGCGCTCAGGCCCCCGATTCCAGGCCGTGACGCGAATCAGGATGTCGCCGGGGTCGGCCTTGGCGTACTCGACGAAGATGTCGAAGTAGCGATCGCGATCGAAGACGCCGGTGTCGAGCAGCTCGTACTCGTAGTCGTGGCGGCCGCGCAGCGCGTTCGTCTGCACGATCTTGTCGTACGGATAGGCCGACTGCGGGTACTTGTACAGATACTTCATGTACGAGTGGGTCGGCGTCGAATCCAGATAGAAGTAGTACTCCTTGACGTCCTCGCCGTGATTACCTTCGCTGTTCGTCAGGCCGAACAGCCGCTCCTTCAGGATCGGATCGTTGCCGTTCCACAGCGCCAGCGCGAAGCAGAGGCGCTGCTTCGCATCGGAGATCCCCGCCAGACCGTCTTCACCCCACCGGTAGGCTCGCGAGCGTGACTGGTCGTGGCTGAAGTAGTTCCACGCGTCACCCGATCGGCTGTAGTCCTCGCGAACCGTGCCCCACTGGCGTTCGCTGAGATACGGTCCCCATTCGCGCCATGGCGCGCGCGCTTCCCGCGACATCGCCAGCCGACGAACCTCGGCGCCATCAGTGCGTTGTGTCATGTGTTGCGAGCCTCTCGGCCGGGCGCGGATTGTGGTCCGCATGAAACCTGTAGGGCGGACCTTGTGAGGTCCGCCTGGATCGGTGGCCGGCCCTTCGGCCCGCCACTTACTGCACCGTTGTCCACGACCCGTCGGGATCGTAGCTGCGCAGATCGGCGACGGCCTTTTCCGTGTCCGGACCAAGATCCTTCTCGTGGATCACGCCGTCCTGGTTGACGATGAAGGTCATGATCCCGCTGCCGTCGTAGAAGGCCGGCCAGGCTAGGAGCGCGAAGCCGCCGGTCATGCGTCCGTCGCTCGTGTAGTCCTTCGCGCCGCCGGTGGCCGACGCGCCTTGTCCTGCCAGGATGCGGAAGTAGTAGCCATGAAACGGCGGGGCCGGTCCGACGGTTGAGGCACGCGATTCGGCTTCTTGCATCAGTTCGCCGAGCGGACTGCGACGCTCGCCTATCCGCGTCGGCCAATACAGTCCGTTCTGTTTCCCCGGTGAGCTGCGGAACGATGCGGCGTACACACCCGCCGGATTGCCGTCGTGCCCGACCGCCGCATACAGCTGCTGTGCCGCCACATAGGTCCGGCACAGCCTGATGACCGTCAGCTCGTTGCGGCCGATGCGGCGCGCGATCACTTCTTCCTTGCCAGCGGCGCTGTCGAAGTGCCAGCCGCTGGCGTCCTGCACCAGCGGGACGGGGAACGGCCATTGCTCGTTGCCGATGACGAGCACCTTCGTCGAGCCCTGGTCCGTCAACTGCCAGTGTTCCCGCATCGCGGCGACGAACACTTCGCGCCCCTGCCGTGCCGTCGCCAGATCGGTCGTGTCGACGAGCTCTTTTCCGTCAGGGCCGAAGATCCCCTGCAGCGCACTCAGGTCCTTGTTCGCCGCCGCGTCGCCGAGCGCCTGCACCGCCGCTTCAGGGGTGGCAAAGGCCTTCCCGGACGGCGTGGCCTCCGGCTTCTTCGAGCACGCCGCACCTGCCGCGCTCAGGCCCAGCATCGCCGCCAGGGACACCGCCGTCAGCCGTCGCATTGGAGTCATCATGACCATCACCGCCGGCGGCCGCCGCCGCCTCCCCCACCCGAACGGCTGCGGCTCTGCGTGCCGCGGCTGCTTGCCGCCCGCTCCGACTTGCCGCTGGAATATCCCGAGAACGCGTCCGACTTCGTGCCCGACCGGGCTGCCTGCGTCGTGCTCCCAGTGCCGTACGATCGCGTCTGCGTGGCGCCGGGCGCGCTCCTCGTCGTGGATTGCGTCGCCGCCGTCGACCGGCTCTGGGTGCCGGTCGTCGTGCGGCTCTGGGTGCCGGTCGCGGTCCGGTTTTCCGCTGCCGATCGGGCCTTCGCCGCCGCTTCCGGGTTGGCAGCCGCCGCCTGCTCGCGCCGCTCGGTCCGCTGGGCCGAGTTCTCAGGCCGGTTCTCCACCCGGTTCTCCTGACGGTCTGTCCGCTGCTCCTGCGTGTTCTCGCGGCGTTCCGAGCGTTCCTCGGTCAGATCCTCGCGGTGATCCATCCAGTCTTCCCGGGCATCCTCGCGGGCGTCGTAGTAGTCGTCCCACGCGTCGTTGTACATGTAGGCGCCGCCGTGCCAGCCGTACGGACCGTAGTAGTAGTCGTTGTCCATGGCGGCTCCGATCGCGATACCGGCGGTGAATCCGATCAGGCCCGCGACCGCGGCGTCCGTGTGGTCATCTTTTTCGACGACCACCGTCTGCGTCGGCGGCGCCGCGTAGACGACCGTGGGGTTGTACTGAGGCACGTAGATCACCTGGGGGTTGGCCGGCTCGATGACGATCACCTCCTGGCCACTCGACGTCGTCTTGGTTTCGACGTTCTGCTGTGGCGAGTCCTTCAGCGCGCCGGCTTTCTGCGCCTTGCCGCGCAGCCGCTGGATGCTGTCGAACACCGCCGTCTTGTTGGTCGCGAAGGCTTTCCCGAGCTTCGTCGTCCAGTCGATGTTCTGCGCCATGTAGGTGACGACCGTCGGAAACAATGCGACGGCGACGAATTCCGGATCGAATCCGTCGACGGTGGCAGCGTCCTGCAGTTCGGTGCCGGTCAGTTTGTTGACCGGCAGCCATTTCGAGAGTTTGGTGACCTGCGCCGGGTTCCCCGCACACAGCAGGATCTGGGCAAGGAGCGTGTCGGGATAGAGCGCAACCGGACCGAGGAGGAGGTCGAGGTCCTCAGGCTTCATCGAGGGCGGCTTCGCCTGCTGCGCATGAAGCCGTTCGATAATCAGGGCACCAGCGCCGGCGCCAATCACGAGCAGCAACGCCGCGATGACGAACTTCCTCATGGTCCTGACGATGCGTCAGGCCGGCAGCGGGGACTATGTCAATCCGGCACGTCCCAACGGCTCGGCGTGCCAGATATCGCGGCAGTACTCGCGAATCGACCGATCCGAGGAAAACCGGCCGACGCGAGCCGCATTCAGGATGGACTTCCGCGTCCAGCCGGCCCGGTCGGCGTAGCTGCGCGCCACCTCGTCCTGGCAGGCGAGGTAGGGCTGATAATCCTGCAGCACCAGGTACTGATCCCGTGCCAGCAACGAGTCCACGAGCGGACGGAACATCTCGCGATCGCCGTTGCTGAAGGCGCCGGCGGCGATGGTGTCGATCGCCTCGCGCAAGGCGTCGTTCGTCTCGTAGAGACGACGAGGTTCGTAACCACGCGACCGGAGAGCCGTGGCGTCCTCGACCGTGGCACCGAACAGGAAGAAGTTCTCTGCACCCACCGCCTCGCGGATTTCCACGTTGGCGCCGTCGAGCGTGCCGATGGTGAGCGCGCCGTTCATCGCGAACTTCATGTTGCCGGTGCCAGAGGCTTCGGTGCCGGCGGTGGAAATCTGCTCCGACAGCTCGGCCGCCGGATAAATACACTGCGCCACGGTCACGTTGAAATCGGGAATGAAGGCGACACGCAGCCACCGTGACACGACCGGGTCCGTGTTGATCGCCCCGGCTACACCCGTAATCAGGCGGATGATCAGCTTCGCCATCCGGTATCCCGGCGCCGCCTTGCCGCCGAACAGGACTGTGCGCGGCACGTCGGGCACCGCGCCACGGCGGATCTGGTTGTACAGCGTCACCAGGTACAGCGCGTTGAGGTGCTGGCGCTTGTATTCGTGAATGCGCTTCACCTGCACGTCGAACAACGACTCGGGATCGACGGCCACGCCCGTGCGGTCGGCGATTTCCAGCACGAGCCGCCGCTTGTTCTCCGCCTTGACGGCGCGCCATTCGTGCTGGAATCCGGCGTCGGCCGCCAGCGGCTCGAGCTGCGGCAAGCTCGTTTCGGGACGGGTGATCCAGTCCGCACCGACGGCGCGTGTGATCAGCGCACTCAACGCGGGGTTCCCGAGCAGCACCCAGCGGCGTGGCGTCACCCCGTTGGTGATGTTGGTGAACCGTTCCGGGAACAGCTGATGGAAGTCCTTCAGCACCGTCTGCTTGAGCAGCTCCGTGTGGAGGGCGGCGACCCCGTTGATGGCGTGGCTCCCGACGCTCGCCAGGTGCGCCATCCGCACCGAGCGCCCGCCGTCCTCGTCGATCAGCGACACCCGCCGCAGGATCTCTGCATTGCCGGGCAGGCGCGCCTGCACGTCGTCGAGAAACCGGCGATTGATCTCGTAGATGATTTCGAGGTGCCGCGGCAGCAACGACTGGAACAGTGACAGCGGCCACTTCTCCAGCGCCTCGGGCAGCAGCGTATGGTTGGTATAGCCGCAGGTTCGCTGCGTCACGTCCCACGCCTGATCCCAGTCCATGCCGTGGTGATCGACCAGCAGGCGCATCAGCTCCGCGATTGCGATGGCTGGATGGGTATCGTTCAACTGCGCGGCCCAGTAGACGTCGAGCTCGTCGAGCCGCTTGCCCCGCAGCAGGACCACGCGAATCATGTCCTGCAGCGAGCACGAGACGAAGAAGAACTGCTGCGCCAGCCGCAGCCGCCGACCAGCCTCGGGCTCGTCGTTCGGATACAAGACCTTGGAGATCGTCTCCGAGCCGATCTTCTGCTCGACGGCGCCGTAGTAGTCGCCGGCGTTGAACGCCTTGAAGTCGAACGACTCGATGGCTTCCGCTTTCCACAGGCGAAGCAGGTTGGTCGTCGGCACCCGGTATCCGGCAACCACGGTGTCATGGGCGATTCCCTTGACCATGTGCGCCGGCCGCCAGCGGACCCGCTCGCGGCCGTTGTCGTCGCGATATCGCTCGGTGTGGCCGCCGAACATGACGTCGAACGTCACGTCGGACCTGACGACTTCCCAGGGATTCCCGAACCGGAGCCACTTGTCGGTCAACTCCATCTGACAGCCGTCCACGATCGCCTGATCGAAGATGCCGAACTCATAGCGGATGCCGTAGCCGACCGCGGCGATCTGCAGCGTCGCCAGCGAATCCATGTAGCAGGCCGCGAGCCGCCCCAGTCCGCCGTTGCCGAGACCCGGCTCCTCTTCCTCGTCGAGCAAATCCGAGAGCTGGCGGCCAAGACCGGCGACGGCCTCTTCGGCTTCGTTCCAGATGCCGAGATTGATCAGGTTGTTCCCCATCTGCGGGCCGATCAGGTACTCCGCTGAGAGATACCCGACGGCCTTTGCCGTGGTGTAGGTATCCGACAGCAGATCGATCGTGGCCAGGCAGCGGTCGAACACCCGGTCGCGGATCACGTATGCCAGCGCGCGGTACCAATCGTGATTGGTCGCAAATTTCGGCAGCCGGCCCTGCGACAACCGCAAGTGATCGATCATCGCCATCCGGATCTCGCTGACCGACAGACCGGTCCGCGTGCCGCGCGGGGCGCTGTCGCTAAGCATGGCCAATCCCTTTCAATCCCCGCACCAGCACCACGACCGACCGGGGCTGCACGACGTAGACGAAGTCCGTCACCGGCGGCGCCGCGTCCCAGTCGCACACATCGTCTGGAGATGCCAGCGCCGTATCGAGCCAGCGGCGCCAGCGATCGCTGCCGTCGGGAACCGATGGCAACTCGAAGGTCAACGGCTCCCAATACGCGTTGAACATCCCGTGCAATAAGCCGCGCCCGCGCAACGTCCGCACCGTCACCGCCAGCGACCGCGACTGATCGCTCCAGTCGGGACGATTGAGCGAGACGCCATGCCACTTCACCTGCGCCCGCTCGAGCAACTCGTTCAGGCTCAACGATCGGGCATCGGCGACGATCCCGCGCTGCTGCCGGAAGGCGATCAGGTGGGCGATGAATCGCACCAGCGCGGCCTGCCGGTCGACCAGCGTCCAGTCGAGCCAGCTGACCTCGCTGTCCTGGCAGTACGCGTTGTTGTTTCCCCGCTGCGTCCGGCGGGCCTCGTCACCCATCAGCAGCATCGGCGTGCCGGCCGAGAGCATCTCAATCGCCAGCAGGTTCTTGACCTGTCGGGCGCGAAGAGCCTCGATCGCGGGGTCATCGGTGGGGCCCTCGACACCACAGTTCCAGCTCGCGTTGTCGTCCGCGCCATCGGCGTTGCGCTCGCCGTTCGCCTCGTTGTGCTTCACGTCATACGACACTAAATCGTTGAGTGTGAAACCGTCGTGACACGTCACGAAGTTGATGCTGTGTTCGGGCTCGCGCTCCTTGTGACCGTAGATATCGGGGCTGCCGAGCAAACGCGCGGCCAGCGCCGGCACTGACCGCTCTTCGCCGCGGACGAACCGGCGCACGTCATCCCGGAACCTGCCGTTCCATTCGTGCCAGAAGTCGCCGACAAAGCTGCCCACCTGGTAGAGCCCCGCCGCGTCCCACGCTTCGGCAATCAGTTTCGTCCCGGCCAGCACCGGATCGGATTCGATGTCCCACAGCACGGGCGGGTTGGGCATCGGATGTCCCTGCTCGTCGCGCGACAGGATCGACGCCAGGTCGAAGCGGAAGCCGTCCACGTGCATCTCGGTCACCCAGTAACGCAGGCTGTCCTGGATCAGGCGCCGGACGATTGGCTGGTTGGCGTTGAGCGTGTTCGAGCAACCGGTGTAGTCGGCATACTGCGAACGATCTGCCTGGAGGATGTAATACACCTCGTTTGCCAGCCCCTTGTAACAAATCGTCGGACCGTCGCTGCCGCCCTCGGTCGTGTGATTGAAGACTACGTCGAGAATCACCTCGATGCCGGCACGGTGCAGCGCCTTCACCATGTCGCGGAACTCGTCGAGCACGCCAAGCGGGGTGTGCCGTGCACTCAACCCGTGATGCGGCGCAAAGAACGACACCGGCTGGTAGCCCCAGTAGTTGACGCGTCCGTCCGGTGCGTCGAGCGGATCGAACTGGAAGACTGGCAGCAGTTCGATCGCCGTGACGCCGAGACGTTGCAGGTGAGGAATCTTCTCCACCAGGCCCGCGAACGTCCCACGCCGGTCGGGAGCCACACCGGAGTTCGGATGCTGCGTAAAGCCTCGCACGTGCATCTCGTAGATCAGCGTCTGGGCGAAGGGCCGGCGGAGCGGCGCATCACCCTCCCAGTCGTATGTCGCCGGATCCGTCACCACGCTCTTCATCGCGGTGAGCACGTTGTCCCCAGGCCGCCGGGCGGCCTCCCGGTCGTAGTGACCGGGTACGGCAACGGCCCGGCCGTAGGGATCGACCAGGACCTTCGTCGGATCGAAGCGCAGCCCGCGACCGGGATCGAACGGACCGTCCGCGCGGTAGGCGTAGGTCTGCCCGGCCTGGAGACCCGGAACGAACGCGTGCCAGTAGTGACGGGTCCGGTGTCGGTGGGGATCGAGGGTGAGGATCTGCGAGGGCGCCGTGTCGCCCGACTCGAAGAGCAGCAATTCGATCCGCGTGGCATGCTTCGAGAACACGCTGAAATTGACGCCACCCTCGACAATCGTGGCCCCAAGCGGCGCGCCGGCGCCGGATGTGACGCGTCCGGTGTCCACGCGCATCGCGATGTCTCGATCTTCGGGGCGGCAGCCGAGACTGCCTATGCCGTACCGGCGGTCGCACCCGACCGGAATCGCATATTGGGCGCGTCAACGGCCGTGAGAGGCTCGCTCCGTCACGTCGCGGAGGGAGGCCATGGGCAGAGTGTTGAATTTTGTCGTCGCCGCATCGTTCATCCTGCTCGGCCTGTTCGCCATCGTCGAACCGACCGTGGCCGGCCTGGCGGCCGCCATTCTCATCGGCTGGCTGCTGCTGATTGGCGGCGTCGCCCACATCGTGGGTGCGTTCTTTATCGATCGGCACGGTTGGGCGCGCGCCTGGACGGTAATCCTCGGCGCCCTCTACTCCGCCTCTGGCCTGTTCTTCATCCGCCATCCATTGATGGGGCTGGGGACCCTGACGCTGTTCCTGTCCGCGGTGCTGATCGCCGAAGCGGCTGTCCGTCTCGTCATCTACCTCAAGCTGCGTCACGCCGGCGCCTCGGCCTGGATCGTCGCCAATGCGCTCATCACGCTGTTCCTTGGCGTCATGATCTGGGCGCGCTGGCCGGCCAGCGCCGTGTGGGCCGTCGGCATGATGACCGGTGTGAACCTGCTGATGACCGGGCTGTTCAGGATGATGCCGTCGGTCAGGCCGGTCGGGATCAGGACGTTTTAGGCGCGCGGCGGGCCTGACAACGCCCGCCCTGCCGGTTCGGCTGTTTGCCGCGGCGCGATAAAGCGCGCGACCGCCAC
>JADMIO010932646.1_pt1 | contig 25825 bp, 19 predicted proteins | sample 8958161 | NCBI WGS metagenome assembly JADMIO01 (sample SAMN16585339, study PRJNA669376) | soil metagenome | isolation source: Crop rotation soil | place: USA: Cullars Rotation, Alabama | collected 2011 | reverse complement strand
GGAACGACTGGTATAGTTATAATTTGAATAATCCGGCGTGTAGTAGCTTGATGTAGTATAGCTTGAAGTACTTTGGGAACTTACTGTCGGGTATGCCGGAAAAGAATAATTGGAAAAAGTGGAACTCAGATAGCTTTGCGTGAATGTTACAGATGTCAGACCAAAGACCAGTGCGAAAACGAATAAAAACCTTTTCATAAAATTTTAAATTTAAGTGTTATTAATTCCGCCTTTGACGGGTGTATAGAAAGAGAAAATTTGTTTGGTTGCTTTTACCTGGCGTTTCAAACTGTTGCTACAAAATTGGATGTTATACAAAAACAGGTCAATCGCATATAAGTAGATAAATAGTAAGTGCTTATCTACTAATGTAGAGGTTATTCCCTTTTACGAATGTTTCTTTAGTACAGGGTTCAAAGATAAAAGCCAAGGGTGAACCTGATAAAGGCGCAACCTTTTACATTTATTTACCGCGCGAGTGAGCTATGTAACGGACTGTTCGGTGTTCTATTCGGAATACCACTTTACCGATCGGTCCCAAACGAACCCGTTTTTAATTTACTGCCGACCAACATGTTAGTTTAAAGCTTAAAGAAAAGGCCCATCCGGTGATTTGGGTAGGCCTGATGCCCATTTTTGCCACTTTATCGCTGTATGGCTATTTTGGTAGTTCGTACCTGTCCTTCATTTACTACTTGTAACAAGTACAACCCCTCGGATTGACCTTGTAAATCGAAATGCAGCATTTGTCTGCCTGCTGTCAACTGTACCTGTTTCTGCTCTACTTTTACTCCTTTATTATTTGTTATTATCAATTCAGCACGGTCGGTCTTATTGTTACTGAGTTGCAATGTAAACTGACCTCTGCCCGGGTTAGGATACACGCTCAAATTATTGTTAACTAAACTGTTTTCCCGGGTAGCCTGTGCGTTTGAAACTATAAAGTTCCCGGTGCCACAACGACCCAGCTTATCGCCGTGATTCAGATGATCTGTTACGCCAACTTTATCGATACACAATGTACCTCCTCCGTGACACACATTTACTTTGGCTCCGCAACGCACATCTGCCACTTTCACCTGTTTGGAAGCTGTGACTGTGCAACTGCCACCATCCGTTATTGTAATGGTATACGTGGTTGTTACTGCGGGACTCACCTTGATTGAAGGGGTAGTAGCGCCCGTGCTCCACTTGTAGCTATAGGTGCCTGAGCCACCGTTTGGATTCGCTGTAAGATCGAGGGAAGCTGCGGATGCATAACCAATATACACTGTGTTCACATCTACACCATTGTTCAGGGCTTTGCTGTCTGGAATCAATACGGCGATTTGTTTGTTGATGGTAACATCCGTTGAACCGGAGCTTTGGTTATCGTTCACATCAGTCACTGTCCAGGTAATGGTGCTTAACCCCTCATTGAATTGTTCGCCGGCATTCCCACCGCTTCCGCTGCGGGTCGTGGCTCCGCTGATCACATAGCTGACGCTCTTGATACCGCAGTTATCTGAAGTTATAAGGGAAGGAATGGTATAGGCATTTGTGCTGCTGTAGCAAAGCTTCTGTGCAGCCGGACAGGTGAGCACTGGTTTTTGATCATCGACCACTGTGTAATGCACGGAGTCTTCCGCGGAATGATAAGCATCCTGTACTAAGATTCCGAAACCATGCGAACCTACCGGCAGTGATGTACTTTCAATGGAATAATTAACGGTGCAGCCAGAAATGTTCGTTTTGGCTACTTTATAGGTTTCCGCAGCAACGTACTTCAGGGTAATAGTAGGCTTTACAAATCCTTGTACCGTAAAAGAAGTCTTAAGTTGTGTGGTAGAATCACCGGGATCTGCTGACAGTGAAGAAACGTTGGGATGGCTGATGCTGACAAAAGTAGGTTCGAGCGGAGTGCAATCTTCCGTATTTGGGATACCATCGAAATCATCGTCGGTGCCAGTCCATTCATAATCACCCCATTCATCATCCCAATCATCATTATATTCATCATCCCATTCACTATCCCATTCATAGTAATCATCTCCCCAGTCATCTCCCCAATCCTGAGAATTCGCATGAAGTCCCAGCACCAGGAAAAACAACAATACTCTGAAAAATTTTAAAAATGCGGAACAAGTTGGTCGGCTGTTCATAAAGTGAGGATTGGGCCCTTGTGTTTTTTTGGACGCGCCATGTAGGGAAAAGTAAAGGTGTTTCATATGTTGATTTTTAAAGTGAAAGAATGAGCATTTACCGGCGTTTAGGTTCATGGCATTAAAGGTGATATGTTTTTAAAGCGAAGAAATTTTTAGGGTGTGGACAATTTTGTCCCACGCCCTTGGACAAAAGCGGGACATCTTTGAATTTTCATTCTAAACCGGTTCGTCTTTCTTATCGCCCTTAAATTCCGACGACAATCTCAGGGTTTTGAAGCTAAATACCGCCTTTTGGATGAATTACCATCTGTCCTGTTTTTTTCTTAATTTACCCTTGTAACCTTATGCCTAAAGAAACTTGCTAATCATGAAAAATGCATTCGTTTGGTTTTTTATACTCATGCAAATAATGGCAGAAGTCCCTGTAAAAGCACAATACCAGTTTCTTACTGAGGCTCCGCCGGTGGAGCGGTTAAAGGTGTTGTGGCGGTATTGCACATATAACCTGATCTCCGATAAGGACTCGGCAGAGACCGTCAAGTTCCTGGACGGAGTTGCTCATACTGCGGATAGCCTGGACGATGCACAGCTAAAAAAGTATGCTGCCTACTTTCGCATGTGCTCACGCCTGCTTTTTTCGATAAACTATCGACAATATTTTGCTCCGGGTGATTGCGAAACACCTGTCGGCATTTTGCAGAAAGCAAGAGCCTGGGCCCTAAAAAACGGGTATGCCGATATTGCGGCCGCCTGTGAACACAACGTCGGCCAGGTGTACTATAGTGAGGGACGTTTTGGTCCTGCTTTTGAGCATCTGCTGAAAGCTGATGAAGAACGCCGGCAAATAGGCTACGAAAAAGTGCCGGATGTTGCTGTTTATTTGTATGAACTGGGATTAAATTACTATAAGTTCGAAGACTGGGATAAAGCACTTCGTTATTTTACAACAGCCTCTGAATATCCTTTTTACATCCCCTGGGCAGAGCTTAGTAACATGAATGCCATCGGCCAGATTTACGCCCGCAAAGGAGAATTTGACAAAGCCGAAGCTATTTACCGCAGGAATATCGCCCTGGCTCAGCAATATAAAGATGATGCCTGGATAGGAATTGCGTCAGGTAATTTGGGTGACTTATTCTTAAAAAGTCAACAGAATGATTCGGCTCTTTTCTATTACCGCAGAAATTACCTCATTAATATTGCAGACCGTGCACCCGAGGATGCAGCAAAATCAGCTCTTGGAATAGCTATTGCATTGATACGGCAGCACCACTTTGACAGTGTTTCATACTATGTGAGATCTGGCAAGGAACTGGCCCGCAAACATATTGTAGATTCCACCCAGCAGCTTGAATACCGGAAGAACCTGCTAAATGTCATGGTTGAATTAAACAAGGCGCAGGGAGACTACAAGACTGCTATGCAATTTTCTGATTCATTGCAAAAAATAGATGGTATCCTGCGGCAGAAGCTTGACTTAAAAATATTGAACCAGGCTGTGCAAAAAACAGAATCAGAAAGGCATGCTGCGGAACTTAGATTGCTTGAAAGCCAGAAAAGCCTCACCCGGCTGCGATTCTATGCACTAATAGCTGTACTTCTTGGCACGCTAATCATTACTGCCTTGCTCTTTAACCGGTATCGCTTAAAAAAAATTCATCAAATGGCGTTGGCAGAACTGGAAAAGGTGCGCTTGGCAGAGGAAAAAAAACAAACCGAAGAAAAGCTAAAACAGGCCGAAGAATTGTTAGCAGCATACGTTAACACTATAAAAGAAAAGACTTCGCTGATCGAAAGTCTTGATATCGAGTTGCGCCGGCAGAAAGAGACGCCCCATGATGACATACCCGATCTGCAAAGTATTGCGGCTAACAGGGAAAAACTTATTTCCGGGGCTATTCTTACCGACGATGACTGGCGACACTTCCGTAGTTTGTTTGAACAGGTGTATCCGGGTTTTTTATTGCGTTTGCGGGATAAATATCCCGATCTCTCTCCAGCTGAATTGCGTTTATTGATCCTCACCAAACTAAATCTTTCTTCCCGGGAGATGGCTAACATGCTCGGCGTATCTATCGAAGCAATCCGGAAAGCCCGCTACAGGATGCGGAAAAAGCTTGACCTGGAAGAAGAAAGTAATCTTGAAGCTTTGATTCAACAGATTTGAAAAAAGCAAAATTTTTTCATGCAAGACGAGAAAAGCTTTTGGTGAATACCTTACGCCTGTCATCACAAAATCTGAAATAAAAAAAGCCTGCGGTATGTCTATTTTGCTAACATTAATGATTATTCGAACAAACGCATTAGCATAATTCATTCATAGCACACAGTGATCTATATATTTTTCTACAATTACCTGTGCCACCAAAGTGGTATCTGCATTGCTTTTTTCAAAGCAACGATCAGGGGCGGCAGCCTGTAAAATCCTGTTGGTAGTGGCATCTAACAACTTAGGACGGATCACTTTTTTTACAAACAACTCACAGGGTTTGTAAGCCAATGTTTCAGTTATATCTTCACCTATTTTCTTTGCCGTTGTAAGGTCTGTTCCTTCGGCATTCCCTGGAATTGCAGCAATAGCGCTTCTTCCGGTGTATCTGCTTTAGAAGAGTTTACAAATAACACTTCTACACCACAAGACGCAAACTCATCCAGGAGAACAACCTGGTAAGCATAAAAGGGGGGACATGACCAGGCTTCAAAATACCCATACGAATCGTATTCGCCTTCAAATTCAGTAGTTCTCACAAGAACCTCATTGCCAGTCAAGGAAAAGGACAACTCGCCATGTTGGTCGGTACAAATCATCAAGGGAAGCCTCTTCTTTGTGACGCGTGTATGTACGACTGAACCTGAGCCATTATTGCCTCGACTCCTTTTTGGCAAACTCCTAAATAAAAAAGCCCGGCTAACTTGCTCTGCCGGGCTTTTTTATTCAAATACTTACCGGAAATGTCATCGTTCAATAATCACCTTTTCCGTTTGCCTGTTTCTTTTTTCATCAACCACAGCCAGGAAATAAATACCACCCGGCAGGTTACCAACATTCAATTGCCGTATATATTTCGCATCCGTTGTTTCTATTTTCTCTTGTATGAGCACTATGCCTTGGGAATTCGCCAATTGCATGGTAACGTTTCCCGTATAACCTGATAATTCAACACGTAAAATGATGCTTGCTGGATTTGGAGATATCTTAACTGAACGATCTTTTGTAACCTTAGCAGCGGTGCTCGTGACAGCAGAAGCAATAGCAGTGCCATCATCATTCACTATTATACCTGTGGCCTCACCATCAGCAATTGTTGCATTTACCGGATTGCTTAATATTACTTTGAATGTTTCATTTGGCTCAACCGCTTTATCGCCTTTAACAGCAATTTGTACAGTCGCTTTCTTTACGCCCGGCAAAAAGCTAATAGTTCCTGATTTGGCTATATAATCACTTTCGGCTGTTGCAGAAACATCCTGCGTTGTATAGTTTACTGTAATGGTTTGCTGGGTAGTTGTTTTGTTTAATGTTACCACGAAACTCATCACTTTCTGGTTGGCGTTTCCTTCCGTCACAGATACATCGGTAATGGTGATACTGCGGCAATCCTCATCAACCACGCCATCACAATCATTATCTATTCCATCACAAATATCCACTGCTCCGGGATGTATGGAAGCATTGGCATCATTGCAATCCTGTTTATTGGCAACATAACCTGCCAGCGAAGAACATGATTTTACAGATACAGCAGCATCGCCATAACTATCGCCATCTGCATCGCGGTAATAAACTTTCTTTGCAAACCCTTCGTCGATCAAACCATCACAATCGTTATCAATGCCATCACATATTTCAGTCGCACCAGGATGAATGGCAGGGTTATTATCAGTACAATCTGTTTTGTTACCCGCATAACCTGTCGGTTTTGTACATGCAACAACTGAATCCGACACAGTACCATAGCCATCACCATCTGCATCGCGGTACCAGGATTTCGGATAAATGTTTACTTTGCTGTCATTACAATCGATATTGTTAGCCACATACCCAGTCGGTTTTGTACAGGCTTGTGCTGATACAGCCGGATTGCCAAATCCGTCACCGTCGGCATCACGGTACCATGTTTCAGCAGGCTGTACTGTTATGGTCACCGGATCGCTTTGCGCCGCGCAACCTTCACTGCCCGTTACTACGGAATAGTTTCCCGCTGTGTGTACAGTAATACTTTGTGTCGTGTCGCCAGTACTCCAGACATTTCCGTTTACTATGCTTGAAGCAAGCGTTACGCTATCTAATGAACAAATATTTACAGGACCCGGAGGCGTGATGGTTGGTTTGATTACATCACTCATTAATTCAAATTTTAATGCGCCAATAGCATCTCCGTATTCTTCAATCACCTTAAATGCAATCGTAGAGTTTGGACCAAGGTCTCCTTCCCAAACATCCGGGTGGCTGTCACAACAATCATAATGAGCAAACACTTTTACACCATTGACCCATAGTTCCATGTGATCGTCGTGCCATGGTATGTTTATTTTGTAATGGCCGCAGGGAAAGCCTTTGCGTTTTGCCAGGAATTTAAAGTTATCCCATTCTAAGTCATACTCAAGACCCTGGTAACCGGAAGCAAGAGCGGGTGTGCTTTCAGCATCCCATCTTAAGCGCGTATCGAATGAAAGAGATGTATCGGCATAATAACCGTAGTAATTATAATCCGGGTCATCTGAATAGCTATTATAATCAGGGAAATAGTGCACATACCATGTGTTATCGCCAAACGGAACAGGATCTATTACATGCACAATCTTTGAGGGGGGACTTGTACAATTGTCACGCGACACCGTAGCATAATAATCTCCTTCCTTTATTGGGGTAAGAATTGCATTATTTGCCACCGGGGTTGTTTCTCCCGTCTTATACCATGCAAAAATATACGCGTTACCGGAATACCCCGTGGCTTTGATCGTGCCGTTACGAAGGTTAAGATCAAGGGTATCGGTGGGAATAGTGCCTGGCGCGACAAGTGCTATGATAGTTACAGGGTTAGACGGAATAGGGTTACCGCAATTATCCGTCTGACTTACGGTATAAGTACCTGCCTGGGTTACTGATATACTTTGTGTGTTTTCTCCTGTTGACCACATATAGTTAGGGCCGGGGCTGGCAGTGAGCGTTACAGGAGAGCCGGAACATAGAACGCCGGAACTGGACGTAATTACGGGTTTTACCTGTGAGATAATCAGGTAACCATAAGACCCTCCAGCGCCTTCTGTGCCCCTGAATTCAATTTTGGAATCAGGATTCAAATATCCCAGCCACACGCTGTCATGCGGATCACAACAACCATCATGTTCCCATATCCAAACGCCATCTATAAACAATTGAGCTGCATCGTCATGCCCGGAAATACTGATCTTATATTGTCCGCATGGGAAGCCTTTTCGTTTGGCGCTCCACGAATGATTGTCGTTATTCACAGTACAGCCCTGGTAACCCGATGCTGAAGACGGAGAGGCAATTGCATTCCATTTATTCCGGGTATCAAAGTTAAAAGAGTTGTCTGCATAGTATCCGGCATAACTGGTGTTCCAGGCATTCGTATTAATCGTAGCACCGCCTACATTCCAGGCATACACGTTCCATACGTTGTTGCCAAAAACAGAAGGATCGCCGGGCGGAGTTGTTACAGTTATGGGTGCTGAAGTTAATGTACAGCCATCTGTTGTCAGCTGAACAGTATAATTGCCCGAAACTGTTGCAATATAGGTTTGTGCAGCGGCACCATTGATAGCTACTCCATTCCTAAACCACTGATTGCCGGTTGCAATGTTGGATTTTAGCGTTACACCTCCACTGCAAAGAGTGGTCGGACCATTAGCCGTAATAGCAAGAGTAATATTTGTAAAGGTAATAGCGCCATATGATGCTTCCAGACCTTCTGTACCCCTGAATTCAACTTTTGAGTTGGCGTTCAGAAGACCTTGCCATACATTAGGATGTGCATCACAGCAACCACCCATATGCTGCCAAACTAACTCACCATTTATATACAATTGGGCGCCATCATCATGACCAGGGATGATGATTTGATAGTAACCACAATCGAAGCCTTTCCGTTTAGCACTCCACGAATGATTATCTACTGCTACCGGACAGCCTTGATATCCTTCGGCAGCAGAAGGAGAAAGAAGCGAACCCCATTTGTCTCTTGTATCAAAATTGACTGTGCTTTCGGTGTAGTAGCCGCTGTAGTTTGCATTCCATGACTGACCATTGCTGTTGCTGGCATCGCCGGCATTCCAAGCATATGCGTTCCAGATGCCATTGCCAAATACAGCCGGGTTGCCTGTAGGATTAGTCACTGTGACGGGAATGGAAACGGTTTGCGTACAGTTACCATTGCTTACGGTAAAGTAGACGGTGGTGGTGCCGGTGCTCAGCCCCGAAGCGGCAAAGGTGTTGTTGGTGTAGGTGCCGGCAGATTGGCTAAGGGCGGTATTGCTGTACCAGGTGCTGCCAATGGTAAGGGGGTTGCTGGCACCCAATTGCAGCGCCGGTGTTATTTGTGTGCCGCAGATATTTAAAGGAGAAGCGATAACCCCCTCATTGTTTACATTGGGGATTGGGTTGGCCAGTGGATACACTAATACACCATTGTTGGTAAAGCCAGGGTTGCTGTTCGAACCGGTAGTGCTCACTGTCATCAGTCCCTGGTTGCTCAAATTGCTGGTCGCGTTGAAGAAAGTTGCAAAAAGGGAAAGTGTGGCACAACTTGTATTAGTGAAGGTACCCTGGTTCTGAAAACCAAAATCTCCCACACTTGCCTTTGCACCAATAGTGATAGCAGCAGCGTTGGTGAAGGTGCTGCCATCGCCAGGATTAAGGTAGCCATTTTGCAAGCCCCTGTACGAAGAGCGGTCAATGCTGATTTGCCCGCCCGTGGTGTTGGTGAAGGTGGCACTGTTGAAAAGACCAAAGTTTCCCACACTTGCCATTGCGCCAATAGTGATGGCGGCCGCATTGATAAAGGTGCCTCCGTTAGCCAAACCCGTGTATGAAGAGCGGTCAATACTGATTTGGCCGCCTGTGTTGTTGTTAAAGGTGGTTCCGCTGTTAAGCCCATAGTTTCCCACACTGGCATTTGCGCCAATAGTGATGGCGGCCGCATTGGTGAAGGTGCCGCTGTTGGACAAGCCCACGTATGAAGAGCGGTCAATGCTGATTTGCCCGCCTGTATTGTTTTTGAAGGTGGCTCCGTTGTAGTTGGAAAGGCCTTGCTCTCCTACGCTGGCATTTGCACCAATGCTGAGAGCACCCGCATTGGTGAAGGTGCTGCCACCGTAAGCGTTATATAAGCCACGGGTTGAACAATTGTCAATGCTTATTTGGCCGCCCGGGCTGTTGTAGAAAGTGCTTTCTGCAAAGCCGCCATCGTTCAGAATGCCATTACTACCCACACTTGCTATTGCACCAATGCTGAGAGTGCCCGCATTGGTGAATGTGCCAGTGTAATTGTACAAGCCTGTGAATCCTGTGTTGTCAATGCTGATTTGACCGCCGGTGCTGTTGGTGAAGTTGCCCTGGTTCCAAAGGCCAGAGGTTCCCGCAGAGGAGAGGTTGCCTATTTGTACCTGGCCGCTGTTCCATACTGTGCCCTTGTTGAAAAAAGCGGTGTTAATGAAATTAATGCTCCTCGACCCATTCACTGCCAGGCTGCCGGCACTTTCGATGGTGAGGGTGGCGCCGTTTTGCACTTCCACGGTTTGGGCCACCGCGCCCGCGCCGCTAATCACAGGCAGGCTGGTAGTAGGGGCAATAATTACATCAGCGGAAGCGGTGGGCACCTGCCCGGTGCTCCAGTTGGCGGACGTGTTCCAGTCGGTGCCGTTGGCACCGGTCCAAGTGGTGTTTTGCGCCTGCAACTGTGCAGTCAGCAAGACTACTGCTATAAAAAGTAAATTCTTGTTCATAGTGCTTAAATTTTATTGTTGTGATTAAGTGAGGTTTATGTTTGAATAATCAACCTTGCCGCTGATTTTTATTGTTTTGGTATTACGTCCAGGTGTTTTTACCCGTCAACCGTTATAGTCGGCAGTGCTTCTCCTTTTTTCATTTTATCAATAACCAGCTTTGCTACTTTCTTTGCACCTGATTTTGTAGCAAACCCGCTATTGCCTGGCACGGCGGGAATGGTGGGCTGATGAATAAAAAGTTTTTTGCCTTTATAAATGTCATAACCGTAGGTGCCGTTGCGTGCCGCTATGATTTGAATAAGGTAATCTCCTTGCTTTATTGAATCTCGATGTGCAGTTTGTATGACTTTGCAGTTAACAACCAGCGTTGCGGCACCCGCATTTTCGGGAACCGTTAACGATAAGAGGAAAAGCATAATAAAGAAGCAGAAGCTTTCGCTACGATTGAGTGTGTTTTTCATTTTTGGTTATTTAAAAGTTCTTTTTTGATCTATACTATTGCAGTGGTGCTTTCCAGCCTGTTTTCAATCCGGTGTATCCTCCTGTCAAATACCCATATCACCATAACAATTAGTGCCAGGGCTGCCAGGATGACCAGCACAACTAAAGCTCTTCTATTTGTTATTTCATTTTTCAACACTGTTTAGTGATTTTTTTGTCGCAGTAAACTTAGATAGGCATGGGGGCGGAAACCAAATAATCGGCCGAACAAAAGTGTGACGAAGGACAAGACAAAAACGGGACAGGGGGACGGGACAAAAACGGGACAGGAAAAGAATGATTTGTTTTTCAACGTGTTGTTGATCGGGAGGAGGGAAAACTAAAGCCTTCGGTTATCCCACATTGCAGCTATCCGGAAAAAAAGTTAGGTTTTTCAGGGGGTTGCGGTTTTTTAAATTCATAAAGGGGGACTACAGATTTCTTACGTGCAAATGGTTTTGATTTATATTGTAATGCAGTATAAATTTTGGTTACATCGTCATTAGGCTCACTGCATTGCCTTATGATGATTTGCTGATCATACTCATTTTCCATTGTGGTAGTTACTATTTTTTGCGTATTCATTATTCTCACAATATCCCGCCACTCGTTTTTGATACCTTTTTGTTTTAACTGGTAGCGGATGGTATTAACCACCCAATAAGCCAGCAGACCGAGGTGCAGATGTGCCATTGAAGCATCATCTTTTTTATGATAAATGGGACGAAGATCAAGATCAGTTTTTAAAGTACGGAAGGTGGCTTCTACCTCCCGGATGATATTATAAATGGTCCACTGCACCTGTTCATCTTTTTCATCAAGGGTTGTGCGCAGCAGGTAATAACCTTCTTTTTTGTCAATAGATTTTTGCTTCCATGTTATGTTAGTGATAATACCTTTATCATTTGCTTCAGCAGCTATATCGTAATACTTGTGGATGCGTGGATATTTGGTCTTGAGCCTGCCAATACGTTCCCATACTTTCTCTTGCTTTTTGACACCACTTTTTTTATCGAGGCTTTCTTTTATTTGTGAAAGCCCCTGCTCAAAGCGCTGAGAAAAACGGCTGTTCATTCCCGATTCCTTTAGTGCTTTTCCAGGGCTGTGTACCCGCAGCCATTTGTCACTGCTGTTTTCTACCGTTACTTTTTGAAGGGTGATTGGCTGCTCTTTCTTATCTGAGATCTGAATAGGGTTGCTGTTTATATCTACCTTGTATTTACTCATGCCGGACCTTGATACACACATATAGTCAAACTTATTTTTTTTAAGCAGTTTAAGATTGTCCTCTGTAGCGATGCCTGCATCTAAAACAACTATGGGATGACGTTCTGTTGATGAGGTTCGTGCAGACAGTCCGGTAATGATCTGCTCTAAAGTTGTGCTGTCTGATGTGTTGCCTTCAAATAGCTGGGAGTATTTTAGAAAGCCTTCGGTGTTGATCACTACTGCAAGTACTATGAGCCGTGCATCATTTCGCTTTTCTTTACTCTTGCCAAACCTGGCTATTTTGCTGCCGCGCATGGAGCCTTCAAAATAAGTATTGGTCAAATCGTAAAGGATAATTTTATCATTAAGATCAAAAAGCTCATTGGTGCGTTTGCTCAGATGTTTTTCCAAATCCTCTTTTATCCTCCATAAGCTTTTGCTGATCGCATACAGTTTGTCTTTGGTTATCTTCTCAACCGGGTAACCTGTAAGTTCACAAACCGATGAATTTTGTTTTATCCATTCACTTGTCCTGAGTTCACTTGCAGGGTAGGCGGCACGGCTGATTATATGTGTAAGGGCTAATTGTATTTGTTCATTGCACCAGCCTTCCTTACTCAGGAAAGCACTCATATTTAACTGCTCCAATGCCTGCATACAAAGCCACTCTGCACCCGCTTCTCTTATATTTTTGTTTTCTACACTGTCTGTATTTATGCGCTGATAATCTTTGCCTGCAGCTATATCCAACCGTTGTTTTTCTTTTATCTCTGCAAAATACTTTTGAGCTAATTTTTCTACGATCTCATCCTGAGGATTAAACAAATCCTGCTCTCCGGTATAGCTCTGTCTTACCAGGTCATTTATCCGCAGAACAAGCGCTTTTTTCTGATCGATGTCAGGTAACTTTTCCAGTGAGCCAAGATGAAGAATTGTTTGATGACGTACTGTATTATTGAAGCGGTAGCTTTCACATAAGCGATAACTTTTGATTCGCTCACCGGTAGATTTTTTGGTTTTGAAAATAACTTTCAAAAACATCTCTCAAAGCTATCATAAAGAAAAACCAGAAATAATCATTGCAGGGGGACTACAAGCAATTTTCAAAAAACCAGGTATTGATTTTCATTATACAAGGATTTATAGGTAAGTCAATAATGCCTCTTTTTAACAAATTCTACCAGCTTTTTTAACATTCGAGAGAGCTAAGCCTGCAATGTGGGTTATGATTCCAGGTTTGCGGTTGGACGTATCTGAAGGCGTTGTCGAAGTTCTGCAGGGGGGCTTTCGCACATACAATCTAAAATAATGATTGAAAATGCCCGGATTGCCGATCCTGCTAAAGCATCTGCAGGATAACTTTTATGTCAGTAAGCATATTTGGGATGACCCTTTGCTTGTATTTTATCGGGTAAGTTTCCGGTTGCCATTGCTGCCAACATGATTTGAGACAGCGATAACCAGAGCCTGACTGCCATCAACGGAGGTAGTAATCCGATACCACCCTTTATTTGTAAATGCCGCGTCTCTGATGATGCTGAGGGTAAAGTGGGTGAGTGATCTTAAAAATTAAATTCCTGTTATAGCCTCTTCCAAAGCAGCATCGTCCGCAAGATTTAGTTTTTTCTTCAGGCGGCTTCTTGCCTGCCGGATTGCATCTGTGCTTACACCTAGCATAGCAGCCATTTCTTTATAGTTAAGCTTTAATTTTGAAAGCGCAACAAACCTCGTTTCGGCAGGAGTAAGTGCGGGGAATGCTTCTTTTAAACGAATAAGAAAACCTGCGTGAACCTTATCAAATAATTGGGTAAACTTTTTCCAATCATCATCAGTTAATAAAACGGATTCCTGTAAAAGTTTTACTGAATTGTCGTCCTGCGACGCAGTTTTCGATTGCTGATCCTGAAGTTGCCGGTATTTTTTATTCAACCGTGCGATTTCAACTGACACTTTTTCAATCAACACATTTTTCTCGATGATTGATTTGGTGAACTCATTCAGCTTTGTAGTTGCATTTATTAGTTCTGCTTCGGCCAACTGTTTTTCGCTGATCAACTGTTGTTCTCTATGTTTTCTTTTTAACCGGGCACGGTTATAAAATAATAATGTAATCAGCATTGTCAGAAGAATGAAAGCGATCAATCCATTCCTGATAATTTTTTGTTTTGATTTTTCCTGCGCAAATATTTTTTCATCCTGCCTTCTTCTCTCATTTTCTACTGCCATCTGGCCCTGGTACTTCAAATTCACATCACGAATCTTATCTAAACTGTCTTTGAATACAACAGCCGAATCTAAATACAACAGTGCCAAGGCTGTATTACCCACTTCTTTATAATAGTCAAACAATGACTGATAAACAGTGAAATAATTTTTAGGCGAGTTTGCCTGCCAGGCTGCATGCTGTGCTATTTCAATATATTTTTTTGTGAGTGCTATATTTTTTTGTTTTAAATAGATGGCAGTTAGGTGTGCTGCAAAACCTGCTGTGTTGTCAGGAACATCCCCTTCAACCGTATATTTTACTGCTTGTTCAAGGTATGCAGCGGCTTTGCTAAATTGATCCTGAAGAAAATAAGTGTCGCCTATGCTGCCCAAAGCAATTCCTTGCCATGCAATTGAATTTGAGCTATACCTGGTATGACCAAACACCCATTGAAAATAAGCTAATGCTGAATCGTACTTTTTTAAATTCAGGTAAGCTGCTCCTATCATTTGATTTGTAAAAAGAGATATATAATTTTCAACAGGGTAAAGAGATTCAATTTCTTTTCCAAGGATAATTGCATTGTCAAAATCATTGAATTGATAATAAGCCAGGGCTATGGCATATTGGGAATATTGCCGGTCAGGAAATTTTTCATTGGAAATATTCTTAAAAAGATTATACGCACTAATAAAATGAGTAAAGGCAAGACTGTATTTATTTATCTTGTAGTAATAAGTATTTCCTAATGTAACATGGATCATCGCTGCTATTTCCGGGTATTTCTTTTCATCTACGTCTGCCAACAGGTTATTAGCATCTTTTATTAACCTATTCAAATAAATAGTGTCGTGTAAATCGTGACTGTGGATGTATCTAAAATTCAAAAGGGATCGCTTAAAATTCAGAAGGATCAATTCATTGTTGCTTTGCTCGGCCACCTTACCCATTTGGCCAATAATTTTCAAAGCATTGATAGTATCCTTTTTAGTGAGTACATCGATTACAGAATCTATTGCGTGATATTGTTGAGGGAAGGGAATTTTAAATATAGTTTCATACTGTGCTGATGATCTGTCATTAATAGCCAGGAATATAATGAAAATTATTTTTTTTAGCGGTTTCATAGAAAAGCAGATGAAGGTAAGAAACAGCTATAATAAAAAACAAGACAGGAATGGTAGCATTGGCATTATACATAAAGTACGTGCTGTTTTAAGAGGGATAATTATAAGCCGCTGATTAGTTGTTCCAGGTTTGCTTCCTCAGGTATTTGCAGGCGTTGGCGAAGCCTCAGACGGGTTTTGCGTACACTATCTATGGAAATCCCAAGCATAGAAGCCATTTCTTTAGTGCTAAGCTGAAGGCGCGTAAGGGCAGCCATGCGCAGCTCAGCGATGGTAATGCCCGGTGTTTTTTCTTTCAGACGGTAAAAAAAACCGGGATGAAGCTTTTCGAACAGCCATTTGAATTTTTCCCAGTCTTGCTCAGTGAGGATAGTTTGGTGCGAAAGTTCTTCCACCAGTTGTTGCTGTTCCTTATTGGGTTCCTGTTGTTGCAACTGTTGCTGCAACTTTTCAATAAGTGCAGTCTTTTCAATAACGTTTTGGGTAAATAAAGTCAATTGGTCTTTAGCTGCTGCTGTCTCCGCTTCTGCTGCTGCTTTTTGCTGCAAAGCAAGCTCCTGCCGGTGCCTTGATTGCAGGCGTTGCCTGTTCAGCACCAGGACTGTGATAACGGAAAGCAGCAGGATAGCAACAATAAGAAAATTGCGTTTTAATTCTTCTGATTGTTTTTCGCGTTGCAGTAATTGTACCGTGTACCTGTTTTTCTCCTGGTCGATCCGCATTTGCGCCACATCTAAGCTGCTTCGGACCACCACCGCCTGTACGGAGTCATGAAGCTTTGTATATAATCCGAAATAGTGATTGAAACTGTCTGAATTGCCGGCACTTCGGTAAGCATCAGCCATGGAATAATAAGCTGCTTCGAGATAGGGCCTGTTTTGAAGAAGATAGACAGTAGGCCGATGAAGATATTGCAAAGCCTCTTTCAATGTTAGCAGGGCACTGTCAGTCAGGCCTTTTATTAAATAGATCCTTCCAAGCCAGTGAAGCGTGTAACCGGCAATATTATTATCAACGTTTTTGTTGATGCTGTAGTCGTACTCAAGCAATGCTTTAGCCTTGTCATATTGCCCGCGCAGAAAATACACTTGTCCCATAAAACCTGCATCGATGCCTTGCCACACCGTATCTTTTGTTTTAAGAGACAATTCCGATGAAATTTGGTAACAAAGCAGGGCGGAATCGAGATTCCCTGTTTTTTGATAACCCTGCCCCAGTGTATTCCAGGCTTTGAGAAGCAGCCATTCCAAACTGGAATTTTCCGGCCAGCGTTTCAGTGAGTCTATTGCTATGCGGGTATAATAAATGCTTTTATCGTACACCCTAGCATGGAAAAGAATTTCACCCAGGAATTGAATTGCGCCGGAATCTTTTCTTACCACGCTTGCCGCAAAAAAATTTTTATTTAACTCAACGGCATTTACCATGTATGCGGCTGCCAGTTCCATCTCATTGTAATGCACCATGACCGCTCCATAGCTCCAACTGATGAAGGATATAAATGCTTCGTTGCCTGTATAATAGGCTTCTTTTAATGCGTTTGCGCAGAGCGGCTTTGCATACATTTCCCCTGCAGAAAGATTAAAGCGCCTATGCACCCAGCCTTTGAGATAGAGAAGGCCAGCGTTAAAGTAATGATCGGTGGTAGGGCCGCTGTTTTCCAGTTCTGCCACAGCCCGGAATGCTGCTGAGCTGTCCGATTTATCCAGTTCATCGTGGATACGTTGCAAACCCGAACACGAAGAATCTTTTCTTTCTCTTAAATCCTTTACCCATTTACTGATCGGGAAAGCGGAAGTCTGGGAAAAAGAAGATGACGTCGTTTGTACTGAAACAAACAAAAAAAGCAGAAGCATTGATTTTGCTTTGACGGCCGCCATAATATACCTCAAGTTAGGAAAAGATGTACCTGATACAAACTCTTACCGGCGATAAGGGTATTGAGCCAACCCTATTGATAGAAAACATAACCTATAGTCCCTCTGCATATTTGATTTTACCAACACGGCATAAAAACAAGAATTTAAATACCGCTGCTTCAATGCCGTAATCTCAATTCTATAAATTCACTGCTATATGATAAAGATAAATGTTTGAATAGAAAATTAGATAATCAGATGATGTTGAACACATTTAGCAAACTAAAAACCTATAACTAAAGCTACAGAAGAAGCATAAGATAGCAACTTGCAAACTGCTTTACGTGCTAAAAAACAACTTTAACCTTCCTATCAATACCTGTTTTATTTTAAACTCCTGTAAGCTGTAAATCTTCTGGAAGTAACGGCGGGGTGGTAGCCGACGGTCAAGGATTCAGGTCCCGGTAGGTTTTGAGAAAGTTATCTACTCAGACGCATATACACCTTTTTGCTGCCTGTAGGAAGGCATTACAAAACAATGGGGGTGAAAGAATATATAAGCGCTTATATATTTTGTATAAGTACTTATACATTCTGTTAAACAGCCGTAGCATACCCGAGCCCTGGATAACCAGATTTAGTAGTGAGAGTTACTGTTTAATGAAGTTGCAAACAAAAAAACTGAGTTTAGGCCGGCGTGCCTGTCTTATAAAACTTCAACAGATTCTTTCTTTTTCATGCTATTTCTCACCTTTTCTCTGTGTAGGGTACCCCATTCACTTAATGCCTGTAATACATCCCCAAGCGTATCCGCGTATTCCGTTAGTTCGTATTCTACCACTACAGGTGTGCCGGTAAAAACATTACGGCGAATAAAGCCGTTAAGCTCTAAATCTTTTAACTCGGTGGAAAGAACTTTTGCGGAAATGCCTTCAATCAGCCGTTGCATTTCATTAAACCTCTTATTGCCGTCTTTCAGGGCAACGATTATCCGCAATTTCCATTTGCCCCCAATTACATACAACGCATCCGCTACAGCATTCAGGGTTGCTTTGCATTGGCCTTCAGAAGGCCGGTCATTTTTGAAATCCAGCTTTGCCATAAGAATTGTCTTAATACTAATTCAACTAACTTAAAGGTAACTACTAACCTTTTGTATAGTGGTTACTTTTTGTAAGTAAATGTAGGTAATTTTGTGTCATCAATTTAAAAACATTCAAAAAAAAGAATCATGGCAAAGACAAAATGGATACTTGATCCTACACACAGTGAGTTGGGATTTAAAATTAAACACCTGATGATCACAAGCATATCAGGTTCGGTAAAAAACTTTGAAGCAGAGGTGGAAATGGACGAAACAGATTTTGCCTCGGGACAAATCAATCTGACTGCCAGGATGGATTCTATCTCTACCAATAACGAGCAACGCGATGCTCACTTGCGCACATATGACTTCTTTGAAGTGGAGAAATACCCAGAGTTAAAATTCAGGTCAACAAAGATCGAAAAAGTTGAGAGCGATACTTTTAGCCTATATGGCGAGTTAACACTGAAAGGCGTAACCAAACCCGCTAAGCTGAACGTGGAGTTTAACGGTGTAACCAAAGACCCCTGGGGCAGTGAAAGAGCCGGTTTCGTAGTGACCGGTAAAATCAGTCGCAGCGAATGGGGCGTTAATTTCAACAGCGTACTGGAAACGGGTGGTGTGGCGTTGAGTGATGAAGTAAGAATTCAAAGTGAGATACAGCTGGTGAAACAAGCGGTAAGCATTGCCGCTTAATGACAGCCGGAATTATTCACAAGTAAACAAGCATTATGTCAATAAAAAGAAAATTGGTAAAAATAAACACACCGCAAGGTGAACCCGGTTTTTTGGGACGGGGCCACACAGCCCGGCCAGTGATAACAGGCAGATTTTCGGATAGTGATCCTTTTATCATGCTGATGGATGATGTCCTGGACAAGAAAGACAATGAGCCTGTAGGTGGACCTCATCCACACGCAGGCTTCGAAACCGTTTCTTTATTATTGGAAGGTGAGATCGGTGATGAGGCACATAAAATGAAAGCCGGCGACTTTCAAATTATGACTGCAGGAAGTGGGATTGTGCACACAGAAACGATAGATAAGATAGCCACGATGCGTCTGTTGCAGTTATGGGTTAATCTTCCAAAAAAAGACAGGTGGGCCACACCAAGAGTGCAGGACTTACCACTGGAACATGTGCCTGCATTATACGAAAAGGGTGTCCATATAAAAGTGTACAGCGGTTCCCTTGCAGGTTTAACGTCTCCCGTTCAAAATTATGTTTCGATGGTGATTGCCGATATTGCCATTGAGCCAGGTGTAGGTACGGTGCTGCAAATTCCTGCAAACCATAATACCTTCTTGTATATCATCAAGGGTAATATAAAGGTTGGAGAGGACGAAAGGCAATTGAACCAATACCAGGTTGGGTGGTTAGATTTATTTGGTGCCGGTACTCAAAGTGAGCTGACATTAAGTGCAGGCGAAGAAGGCGTTCGTTTTGTGTTGTATGCAGGAAAACCAACGGGTGAAAACATCGTCTCTTACGGACCATTTATTGCAGATAGCTCCGAGGATATTCAGCGGTTGTACCGGGAATACAGGCAAGGCAGGATGAATCACATTTCAACTGTACCAGAAAGTCAGCGAATATTGTTGTAAGTTGTGAGTGAGTCGAAACAATATTGAATTTACTTACCATAGTCGACGACTATACTGGAATGGCTAAACCATGATATTAGAGACAAAAGAACGTAATACGTTTTATTACCAGCATTTAAAGCCAGCTTGCATTTAATTATTTTTATCCCAAAACTTTGAAAGCCAATTTTTAATACAGAAAATAAACTTTGTATGATCAATGATAATCGGATTAATCGGATTGTAAGACAAAAACTAAATTTTTACAACCATTTATCTATCCCACACCACAGTCATTTCAACAGTTCGTTTTGTACTTAACCCGGCAACAATATCATCAATTCCCAGTCTCGCGAGTGCATTAATCACAAGCTGGCTGACCGCGATGCACTTATGCGGCCATCCCTCCAATCACTACTTTGCGCTCGTTATATTTTTAAGTGAGCCACGAATCGTAAGCAGTTATCAATTTTACGATGTCAAGCCAGTTGAGCTTTTCTTTTGTCCTTCCTCCAGCCGTACGAACTTTTCAGTAATAAGCCTAACAATACATTTTTTCTTCCTGCCATAACTTTGCCGGATAAACCTTACCCTGGATAAGACGGTTAATACACTTCTGCACAACAGGCTTGTCTTCTTTATACGTTACGCCAAACCATTGAGCAGAGGTAGTGATAGCCTTTATGTTGCCTCTTCCTTGTTTAATAAATTCGTCGGCGACGAGAGGAATGAAAAATTCTGATTTCGGTTCATTAATATGATTAGCCAGGAAGTCCTGGAATAATGCAACAGAAAGATCAAACACTTCCGGAGTAAAGCACCAAAAATTCATAGATGCTTTGGCTTTATCGCTTATTGTCTGTAATTGGCCGTCTTCTTCAAATACCAGGTGGCTATTTTCCCGGTACACTTTAGTTCTCTCAACCACCGAGACGACATTATTATTCCCGTCTGTTTCACAAATACCCCTGCTTACCGAACCATAATCAGAAAGAGTGTTGTCCAATTCATAACATATGTTTGCCCATAAACCGGCAGATGCTCTTTCTGTCAGAAATCTGTACGCTTTTCTGAAAGCATCTTTGCCATAAAAATCATCAGCATTTATTACAGCAAATGGTTCATGAACAACAGTGTTTGCCGTTAAAACAGCGTGAGCTGTTCCCCAGGGCTTACTTCTATTAGCAGGGACCGCATGTCCTTCAGTAAAGGCAGTTAACTCCTGGTAAGCATAGTCAACTTTTATTTGATGGGCAAAGCGGGGTTCAAAAATTTCTTTGAACTCATCAGAAAATTCCCTCCTTATAACAAAGACCACTTTATCAAACCCGGCTTCAATAGTATCATAGATAGAATAATCGATAATGCTTTCGCCGGAAGGCCCGAATTTGTCAATTTGTTTCAAACTTCCATACCGCGATGCCATGCCGGCTGCCAGTACTACTAATGTTGTATTCATAATTTTTTATTAAGGTAATGCAGGTTGAGAATTACTTTGTTTTTACTCGTTTTCGCAGAATGATTCTTGGTGCACGGAGCGATCTGCCAGGTTCATCTTATCGCTCAAAAGTAACAAGGGTCAATTCCGAAAATAAAGCCCATTTTAATAAGTTTATGTGTTATTTTGATATGCGACCCATTGTGATTTTTTGAAATAGTTTCCGCGCATCCCGCTGTTTTCATGAAAATGTCTGTATCCGTATTTTTAATCGCTCAAACCGGCTGCGAACTGCCAGCAAATGCATGTGGGAGTCGGAATATCATAGCTCTGCACAAACTGAAGTTTACCAGAAAGATTATCTATGGAAAATACCGCAATTGTGTTGTCATCCTGGTTAGCAGACAACAACCATTTACCGGTAGGATCAATAGAGATATCTCTCGGCGTTTTACCACCACATGAGAATTTTCCAATAAAATGCAATTTGTTTGCAGTAATCATAAATGCATAAATGCTGTTAGTCTTTCGTTCCGAGTAATAAACAAAATGACCATTTGTATGTATCCTGATCGCGGCTGCACTCATTTCTTTTTCTTCTAAACAACTCGTATCTATAAGTTGAAATCCGTTTTTCGTTTTACAAAACAAAAACAAAGTTGCATTTAGTTCACCGATCAGCGCTAAGTACTCTCTAGTTATGTCCATATCGATATGCCGTGCGCCGGCACCGGGAGTTACCTGGATGTCAAGTTCTGGTGCTGACTCCCATTTTTTTGAAAATGTATTAACGCGGTACGCTTTTGCCCGATCTATACCAAGATCAACACAATAGACTGTATGATCATCGACTGGATAAAGCATGTGAGGATGTGGCGCTTCTTGCCTCTCCGTGTTGATACCTGAACCCGAGTGTTGGATCACTTGTTGCAGCGAACCGATTTTTCCATCTTCTTCCAGAGAATAAATCAAAACATCACCGCTCACATAATTGGCCACCAAAATTGTATTGTTGGCAATAGCAAGATGACAGGCATAGTCGCCAGTTAATGGCACCTCGTTTAGTTTTGATAGACTTCCGTCTTCATGAATCCTATATGCGACGAGCTGCGGTTTTTCAGATGAAAAAATTTCTTCAGCAGCGTATAAGATTTTCCCATCACGAGATGCAATAGTATAACTGGGGTTTCTTTGAAATTCCTTGCCTACGATTTTAATAGATCCGGTTTGCGGATCGAAACTGCAGGTAGTAATTCCTTCACCCACTGGTAGGGATGCGGGCGAACCTGATTCTGTGTAGCTGCCTACAAAAAAAAGCATAGTAATAATCTAGTCTTATAATTATGATGTTTGAATAAGTGCTTTCATATAACCCAACGCATACGCCATACCTGCATACCAGGAACCTTCACAACTCATTTGCGGAGTGTGATCGGGAATAAGCACTCCATTAAATTGCTTCTCCTTTAGTATTCGAATAATTTCGATAATGTTAATATCCCCTTCATCTATAAAGACTTCCTTATAAGCCGGCACTTTTCCGATTACATTCCTGAAATGGATATAACTGATATGATCTGCATACTGCCTCGTTGCTTCATAAATATCACCTTCTGTCATTTCTGAAAGAGAACCCAAACAAAACTCCAGTGTATTGTATTTGCCTGGATAGATATCCAACAATCGCTGATACATGTAGGGCTGATAAACCAGTCGTGGTGTATTTCGCACAACTGGCACCGGAGGATCATCTGGATGTGCAGCCAGCTTTACACCGGCTTCCTCTGCCACCGGAAGCAATTCGCCTAAAAAGTATTCAAGTCGCTGCCAGAGTTCCTCATGACTGATAGCAGGAATAAATCCATCATCTGCAGCAGCATCATAGATCATATTCCATACCATTCCATTTGGAATTGGACGATGATCAACGCCATCCATTCCAACTGAAACAGCACTGCCGCGGGCAAATGGTCCCGTAACACGACTACATACGCCAGCGAGGCTGAAATTATATCCAATTACTCGTATGCCTGCTTTCCCAACATTTCTGATATGTTGTTTAAGAATTTCAATTTGTTTTTTTTTCTTTGGGCCGTCCAATAATATATCATGCCAGTCAGCCGGATCAAAGTTTTCAATAGCTTCCCATTCCAGTCCCGCAGCATTGATCTCTTTCTTTAACCGTAGCATTGAATCCAATTCCCAAAAGCGGGCCGATTGTCCCGCAATGCCCCAGCCCTGGCCATTTCCGATGGGTTGGTTATTGATATCTTTCTGGCTACCCTTATTGAAATAATCCACTAAATGAACCACCAAATGTGAACAGCCACATTGTTTGGCAAAATCAAAGTGTTGCCGATTTAGCATATGCTGGTAAAGACCCAATCCTAACTTCATCATTCATCATTTTATAAGATCCCATATTTGGCAAAAGCAGCAGTACTGCTCATTCCATTTTCAATTTCCTTTCTAACCAGTTTCTCTCCCCTGGCTTTTTGAAGTGCTTTGGTAATTACTTCCTTTTCTACTTTTTGGGGCACCACCAGCACTCCGTCCAGGTCACCAAAGATTAAATCGCCGGGGGCGATCCAAACGCTCTGTATTTCTATGTTGCAGCGATAATCTGCCACCTGTGTTCTTACACCGGAATCCTGTGCATACCTGCCCCTGCTGAATACCGGCCAGTGCTGTTCGAGCACCTGGGGTGTATCACGGTGATAGCCATCTATTACTGCTCCTCTTGCGCCCCGCATTTTTGCCGTGGCGGTAAGAATTTCTCCCCAATAGGCACATCGCATGGTGCCTCCTACAGCTATATAGATCTCGCCTTCCTGCAATTGATCCAGCGCCTCAGTAAGTTTACCAAACGGTTTTTTTTGTGGGCCAAAAACATCTATCATTAACACCGGCATAGCCCGGCCTGCCAGTACATCGTGTAAGCGCAATGGTCGCACAGGCTGTGGTAAAAATTGATGATAGTATCCTAATTCATCAAGAATATCACCTACTACGGGAGTATATAATTCAGCCTCCATCAATTTGAATAACTCTTCGTCCGTTTTCCAGTTAGCCAAAGCAGTATTTTGTTCTATTAGTATGCTACTCATCGTGTAAGAAATTTTATGTATTTACCAATTGCAGTATTTGATTTTTCAATTTATCCTTGTCTGTTTCAGTCAGAAGGTAATAAAGGCAATCGCGCAGGTGGGTATTACTTTTTTCTATTATAATGATTTCGGCATCATGGTCCATAGCGATGTTATGCCAAGTGTTTACCGGTATATTATAGGTCACCCCGTGCTGCATCCGGATGCATTCAAAATCTACCTGGTCATTTTCAATAGCGGCAGCAATTAAAACAGCATTTCCTTTTGTCAATACAAAAATTTCGTCTGTTTGCCGATGCATGTCCAGGCGATCAATTGTCGTAAAGGATAGGATTGGCAGATAATTTAATTGTGCTACCTGCCAGTGTTCATGAATAAAAAATGGATGGAATCCATTCTCATTTGTATAATAAGGTTCAATCAGCTTTGTATTCATATAATTCCTGGTTTCTTGGATCGTATCGAATGGTGCTCTCTTTATAGCCTCCGTCAACATAAATTTCAGTAGCGGTTATATAAGCGGCTTTATCGCTTGCAAGGAACGCACACATCCATGCTACATCATCCGCTTTGCCCACTTTGCCAATTGGTATCCAATTATTGAAACGCTCCCGGCCAAACTCTTCAATCTCTTTTGCATTCATCTCGGTTTCAATTGCACCGGGAGAAACAGCGAGAACCCTGATATTAAATTCTGCCAGTTCCAGCGCCATGCACTTGGTTAGCATATTTAAGGCAGCTTTTGAACTGCAATAATGTACAAGGCCTTTTCTTGCCACCTTATCATGAATAGATGAAATGTTTAAAATCACACCATTTCGTTTATCCCGCATTCTTCGGCCTGCAAGCTGTGAACAATAAAACGCCCCTCTCAAATTTATGTTCATGATGTGATCCCATTCCTGCAAGGGCATATCCAGCGAATCATTGATAGTTTCAATTCCTGCATTGTTTACCAGGATATCGATACTACCTAATTGCTCATCCATATAATCAAACATTGCATCTACCTGATCGGATGTGCTTACATCTGCATGACAGGCTTTACATAACACTTTGTATTGATCGGAAAGTTGTTTTGCGAAAGCAACTGTTCTCTCCTTATCAGTTATATAGTTAATAAGCACATTAGCGCCACATGCAGCCATAGCTTCAGCTATGCGGGCACCAATTCCCTGCGATGCTCCTGTAATCAAAACGTTTTTACCGATTAGTTCAATTTTATTTTGCATGATAAAATGTTTATTTATGCTACTTTTCTGACTTCATTCTTTAGCTCCTCTTTACTTGCATTTTCCTGCCAATGCTTTTCTATTTCCTCAAGGGTTTTACCTTTAGTTTCCGGAATGAATTTTAACACAAAGAATGTAGAGGGGATCATTACCAGACCATATAATATGAAGGTTATTCCGATACCTATTGATTCCCGTAACAATGGATAGGTTTGCGTTACAAACATGGCAGCAAGAAAAAGTGATAAGGTTCCAAATGACATTGCTCTACCCCGTATAGAAGTCGGATATATCTCTGAAATGACAACCCAAACCCCAGGCCCAAGTGTACTTTCCAGCACAGTGGGATCCGAAGCTTGGAATTCACGTGACTTGAAGTCGCGGC